>ENA-OPDW01000316-OPDW01000316.1-human-gut-metagenome-genome-assembly--contig:-NODE-316-length-40977-cov-19.642930_pt1 | contig 40977 bp, 37 predicted proteins | sample MGYA00241264_ERZ501508 | MGnify/ENA primary metagenome ERZ501508 (study PRJEB25962, sample SAMEA2042575) | human gut metagenome | biome: human gut; feature: human-associated habitat; material: faeces...
CGAACTGGCTATGTACCTGTATGAGAAGGAAACAATTACAGGTGACGAATTTATGAATATTTTAGACAGAAAATAATGTAGTTAATTAGATAACCAATTCCACCCAAATATGATGAACAATTTTGGAATGAATTGTATTCATTTTTACAGAAACATTCTAACGAAGAGTATATTCTCATAGGAGATTTTAATACTATCAATAATAGAAACATGGAAGAGTTTAGAAAGATATTATATAATGCATATGATATTTGGTATCAAAAAGGAAACAGAGAACCTTTATCATGTATGCAGAGCCTTTTATCTCATCTGCTTTAGCTTTAGCTGCTTTCACAATAGCAAGTTCAGGATCATCCTTTTTAGGACGACCCTTGCTACATGGATTATCTTTTTTGACCTGCTTATATCGCTGTAGGCATCATGCCAGATATCTTTTCTGACTTCATCGAGAGCTGTCATAGCCCACTCGATTACGTGAAAGGAATCAACACAATGGGCGCAGTCAGGAGTGTATTCATTTACACACTCTGTGATCCATTTGGCACCATCACCTGTAACAACCTTGATGCTGGATAGCTGCTCTGGAGTAAGCTGTTTATAAAACTTTTCAAGAACGGATTTGCCATGGTCTTCCGATGCCCATACCACTGTGTTGGTATCGTGATTAACGATTACTGTAATGTACTTGTGACCCTTTTTGTAACTGGTTTCGTCAATGCCGATATTAACCAGACTATCAAGTCTTCTTGAGTGCTCCGGTTCTAAATCGTGAAGAGCACGATTGACACAGCGGCCTACAGTTTCCCAGTCCACTCTCATGAAGTATGATGTGGTACTTCTTGGAAGATAGGATGCAAACCATGCAACGGTAAGGTCGAAATCCTTGGTAAATCTACTACCTGGATATGCCCATGGAACTTCGGCAACATATAACCCCATGTTCAAGGCAGATGATACGATGCGTCTGGTATTCAACTTCGACCAGAATACCACCCCAGTCCAGTCCCCTCCAAGTGGTTGGTCTGCTGGAATGTTTGTCATAAGCAGGACATGACTTGTGACAGAAAGGGCAGTCATTCTCATGCCATTTATTAGGTCTGGCTTTGATACGGATGTGTTTCACGCCATCCTCATCAGAGTAAAGATTAAAATTTTCTATCAAGAGAATAAAGTATTGACAAAATTTTGTGGGGTGGGGTAGAATGATGGTAAAAAATTCCAAAACATAACGCATTGGTGCTTTTCGCAGAAAGAAGAAAAATAAACATGAAAAAGAGAAAGAACTTGGGAAAAAAGTTAGTAACAATGTTAGTGTCTGTAGGCTTTTTTGCAGTTTTGATTACAGCCTTGAATTTAATGGCATTACAAGCTATTCGAGGAAAGAATGATGTGCTTATAGAACAGTTTGAACAATATGAAGAAGCAGTGGAAAATAATGATACCGCGGTTTTTGAAACAGCAAAAGGAGAAGTGGCAGAAGCCATCAGACATATCAACTACAGAATAAATGGAAGCATCATTTTTGATCTTGCACTTGTGGTAGCTGATATTATTGTAATCGTACTTCTTTCGATTGTTATTAATAAGTCCATTGTTCGTCCAGCAAAAAGAGCAAAGAATGATTTGGATGATATCATTTTAGGTATAGAATCAGGACAGGGTAATCTTACGTTAAGAGTATTTGATGAAACCAGTGATGAAATTGGTCAGCTTGCAAATGGTGTCAACCATTTTATTGAAACATTACAAAATCTTATGGTAAAGATTCAGAGTGTATCAAAAGATATGAAAGAATCTTCCTATCTTGTACAAAATGAGGCGGAATCTTCAAATATGAGTGCATCCAATGTGAGTGCAACATCGGAAGAACTTGCAGCATCCATGGAAGAGGTATCTGCTTCTCTATATGATTTAGCCCAAGGATGTAATAATCTGCTAAAGAAAATGGAAGGCATGAATGAGGATGCTAAGAACTCTGCAATGAAGATGCATGAAGTGAAGCTTACTGCAGAAAATAGCTATAAAGAAGCGATTGCATCAAAAGAAAAAACAGTAGAAACATTTGATGGCATTCAAAAGGATGTCGCGGAGGCAGTAGAAGCATCTAAGTCTGTAAATGAAATTGCAAAACTTACAGAAAATATCTTAAATATCGCAGCACAGACAAATCTTCTAGCACTTAATGCATCGATTGAAGCAGCAAGAGCAGGGGAAGCAGGCAGGGGCTTTGCCGTTGTTGCAGATGAAATCAGACAGCTTGCAGATAGTTCACGTGAGACAGCAAACAATATTCAGGAAATCAGTGGAAAAGTTATTGAGGCAGTAAACAATCTGTCTGGAAATGCAACAGAAATGATTCGTTTTGTAGATGAAAAGGTAGCACTTGATTATGACAACTTTGTAAAAATTATTGGAAATTATGATGCTGATTCTGAACAGGCAAGTAATACATTTAACGAGTTTGCAGTTAAGTCAAAAGATAGCTTAGGTACAATGAATGATATGAATGAAGGTATCAATAACATTTCTATAGCGATTGAAGAATCTGCAAAAGGTGTTACAAACGTAGCACAAGAGATATCACAACTTGTAACAGCAATTTCAGCAATTACAGTGCAGGCGGACGAAAATAAGAACCTTTCGGAAGATTTATCGGATGAAGTAGCAAAATTTGAAAAAGTTTAACCAACAGATTTTTATTATGAGAAAAACTGTATTAGGCAAATAACCCGCACTAACTAAAAATGAATGCCAGAATAAGCACAAAGGCATAGCCCCATTCCTGGAGATATTCGATCAGTGCCTGGTTTGGCTGACCAAGCTCCGGCCATTTGCTGTAGCAGAGAGTGCCATCAAAATCAACAGCGATTGTCTGGAAATCTAACATTTTTTTATTATTCATTCAGATCATCTCCTTTAGAGGGAGTCTGCTGAACACCAGGATGATAGCAGAACAGGCTTGTTACCGGTTTGTGAAAAAAATCTGCAATTCTCATGGCGTATAGCAGAGAAGGAATATGCTGTTTTGACTCGATATTGGCAATAGTTTTCAGGCTGATGCCGGTTGCTGATGCAAGTTCTTTCTGGGTAATGCCAAGATCTGCCCTCGCTTCAACAAGTCTGCAAGTAATTGTGTCTGTCATGGTGTTTATGTCTATATCCATATCAGTATTCATATATATGCACCTCCAAATTCAGAATTGTTCAGGTCTGTTCCGCTATAATAATCCTACAGTTTTAAGTGTCCCAAAAAAAGGACTTATGAAAGAACACGGCCGAATATTTTGAAGGAACTGTTCTCTGTAACCGGAATCGGATCATATTTTTTATTCAGTGATATGAGGTAGATTCCGAGTCTGTTATTCTGAAATTTCTTCACATATGCGTTTCCATCAAGATAGAAAATACCTATTTCGCCATCATCAAGGCATGCTGTCTGTTCAATCCAGATGAGATCCTTATTATGATATCTAGGCTCCATACTGTCACCATCTACATATACACCGAAGGTTGCGGCTTCCGGAATATCAGGAGAGGAAATCATCTCATATTCATCGCTGTCGAGGAAAGAGCCGGTACCGGCAGAAACTGTATTGTAAAATACTTTTCTTTCCCGGATCACGTGAATAGGAATGATATCTGCCGGTTTATAGTTGCCGGTGCTTTCCAGATCTCTGATATATTCAAGCACCTTGTTCATTCCCGTTTCATTCAGGTTTCGGAATGGGTTAAGGGGACTTTGACCAATAAAATCCGTATAGATATCGTATATTTCAAGAATTTCACATAAGGCGAGAAATTGTCTGGCATTTGGTGTTGCTGTGCCAAGCTCCCAGGCGCTGATTGAATTCTGCTTTACATAGATGTCATAGTTTTCCAGTTCTTTTGCAAGCTGGCTCTGGTTCAGCTTATGTTCTTTTCTGTATTTAGCAATGGTCTTTCCTAAATCTTTCATAGTATTATGCCTTTCTAAGTAATCATATCAGGTATGATCTCCCTATTGGGATATATCAAGATTAGCATAAGAATCCCTAAAAATCAATACACAATATCAACTATATTGATAATATGCAATAAATTACTGTTGAATAGCAATATAAAAAGTATTATATTATGCCATGTAGACGGATGGCATATCATCCGGCAGCAGGAAAGAAGGTGATTCAGTGAACCGGACAATACTGCATAGTGATTGTAACTGTTTTTATGTATCAGTAGAGCTTCTGCATCATCCGGAGCTTCGGGGAAAGCCTGTAGCAGTAGGATGAAAAAAGAACTTGGCATTACGGTGAGCATGGGTGTGTCGTTCAACAAGATTTTTGCAAAACTTGGTTCGGATTACAAGAAACCGGATGCCATTACTACTATGTATGAGGATGAGTTTCAGAGAAAAGCCTGGTGTCTTCCAGTTTCTGATCTGTTATATGTGGGAAATGCAACGAATAAAAAGTTATATAGCATGGGAATCCGGACTATCGGAGATCTGGCAAAATCTGATGAAACCCTGCTAGTCAGAAAACTTGGCAAGATGGGAAGTATTCTGTGGGCTTTTGCTAATGGATATGATGAATCTCCGGTAAAGCTGGAAAACACATCAGCTCCGGTCAAGTCCGTAGGCAACAGTACAACAACGCCCAGGGATATGGAAACAGATGAAGATGTCAAGATTGTGTTATACATTCTGGCAGAAAGTGTAGCGGCAAGACTCCGGGAGAATGGTTTCCGGTGCCGGACTGTTGAGATCAGTGTCCGTGACAAAGAACTGTTCCATTTTTCAAAACAGGTAAAGTTACAGAATGCGAGCAATATCACCAAAGAGATTGCAGAGGCTGGATACAGGCTATACAAAGACAACTACAGACTGCCGGCAGATGATAAGGAACTGAAAAGCAGCCGGCCAGAGTTCTTTCAAAAGCCACTGCGGAGCATAGGAATACGTGGAACGGATCTTGTGACAGATTATTTCTGGGAGCAGCTGGACATGTTCATGGATCCTCAGGCAAGAGAAAAACAGATGAAAATGGATGAGACGGTTGATATTATCCGCAAAAGATTTGGATTTTACAGTGTCCAGAGAGGGCTTATGTACCGTGACAGAATACTGTCAGCATGTGATGCAAAGTCTGATCATATGGTACATCCGCATGGGTACTTTGGATAGACAGGAGGGATTGAACTATTATGGAAAGCAGCAAGGTATATGTAAATGTCATGGCTGAATTTACAAATGACGGAAGGCTTCTACCAAGGAGCTTTATCTGGAAGGATGGCCATGTATATGAGATTCAGAAAGTAACAGATGTAAGAAGAGCGGCAAGCCTGAAAGCAGGCGGAGCCGGAATACGTTATACCTGTATTGTTGACGGAAAAGAGAGCCATCTTTTCTATGAGGACAACAATATGTGGTTTATGGAGGAGAGATAGCTTTTTAATGGTGTTATACCAGTCGAAAAGATCAGCAAGAAGGTCACAGGATGAATGGTGCGGACTTCGGCACATCGGAACTCATTTATCCAGAGAATATAATCATCAATGGTTTTCATTTCCCTTATCCGTTGAATGGTACGTAAATTGTACAATGTCAGGAGGACTTTGATGATGACTGAGAGAGTTAAGATGAGATATGTGAGCTGCCCGTCCTGCGGAAAGTAGTTGTTTAAGGTGGCGGGAAATTGCAGTGTTGAGATTACATGTGTGAGATGCAAGAAAGAAATCGTAGGGGTGGTGGATGAAATTTATATGAAGATATTTGAGAACTGCCGTGGAAAGGAACATGATCAGGAAAAAGCCAGCAGATACTCTACAGATATGGAAGCATTACGACAGCGGAAAAGAGCAATGTAGTAATAACATACAGAAAAGGTACAGAATATAGGAAAATATCCCCATAATCTGTCCTTGGTACAAATAGTAAAAAATATTGATATGTGTTGGGTGTCTGGTTTTATCTGGAAAAAATCACGCTAATATGTCCAAAATCTTCCACATATTACTCAGTTCTGATTTATAGAAGAAAATAGTATTCTATTATGGATGAAATGGAAGGAGTAATATGTCGAACGATAACGATAAAGACCAGGAATATCAAAAGAATATGGGTAAACGTCTGAGAAAGATACGAAAAGAGAATGCGCTGTCTCAGGACGATGTTGCGGATGCTCTTGGTATATGTACAAAGCAGTATCAGAGATACGAATATGGAGATTCTGCAATTTCATGTGAGAAACTGTCAATACTGGAAGAGGCTTTTCATTTTGATGTGCGATACATAGTAACAGGAAAGAGAGAGCAGATTGACATAGACAGATATGTTGTTAATATGCCCTGGAAGGAAAAACGCGATTTTTTTGAGAGAATGGCCAGATATGTACTCAGGATATTGTACAACACAGAGAAAGGAGAATAGACGGGGGAATCGTAATATTTATAGGGGAGTAGTGAAAAACCCGACTATTAGGATGAAAATGAGAAATGATAAACGAGATAATGAACACAGAATGATTCATTGTTCAGGCTGCGGAAAGTTTTTGGCAACATGTAAAGAAGTAATATCATTGAATATCATTTGTCCGAAATGCCGGACGGTTACGATTGCGGATCTGAAATCAGGGGAACTTAAGACAATCCGGGATCGGAGAAAAAATCAGATTTGAATAATATAAGCAGTATGAAAATACGGCACGAGTAATAGATAACTGAATAAAATGAGCCAGTGGGCGGACCATCAGACTGGACAGAGGAGCCGGAACCATGATTTCGGTAATGCAGAGAATCCTTAAAGATGATCCCACTGCGCAAGAGTTTGTAAACGAGCTGAATATAGCAGAAGACTATAAGGAGCCTGCAAAACGGAAATATAACGAGAAATCGTTTTATTTTAATGCGTTTTGCAGGTTCTTTTTCTGTTCAATCATAAGACAAGTTGTATTTCCGTTTGGGCTCCGGAAACGGAGAAAAGAATGAGAAATACAAATGCAGAAAATACAATGGGAACAAGAATCAGGGAAATGAGAAAAGCAGCAGGAATGTCACAGGAGCAGCTGGCAGAAATCCTATGCACTAAGAAAGCTACGATATCAGCATATGAGAATGACCATATAGACATTAAAAGCAGCATTGTTCTGGAAATAGCAAAAGCCCTGAATTGCAGTGGATCATATCTGCTGGAAGGGAAAAAGGCAGAGGCACTGGATGTCAGAATAATGGATGCGTTGCTGGAACTGAAAAATGACCAGATGAGAGAAGTTGCACTGAAACAGATTCAGGCACTGGCACTTCTTGGATAAAAGTACATTCTGAATAGACTTTTGTCTATTGTTTGGGGAACGATTTTTATTCTGTGGTTATCTACAATAATATCTGTAAAGAAGAGTAAACGTACGAAAGCTCATGACATGCAGAAATAAAAGGAGTACAGCAATGACAGAAAAGAACCTTATCAGAGTATATACAGGAGCTACATCAGAGAAGCGCATAGATATCATTATCAAAAACTATACAAAATTCATTGGCATCGTGGACGGATATACAGACGGGCTGCGTTACATGATTGAATGTGAAAAGGAAAGCAGCCGCCGGCAGTCAGCTTGGGATTCTGGGAACAGAAAAGGAGACATTTACCAAGTATCTGCTGAAAGAAAAGACAATTTCGGATATTGCAGAGGATCAGGGAATTACCTATGAATCAGCGAGACAGCAGATGCAGAAAATAAAAGTCCGTATGAAAAAGCAGGTAAAGAGATTCGTGGATGGACAGCCGGGAGGGATTGCATAATGGGAATTACAGCAGAGAATATTGCAGAAAAAAGATGCTATACCGTAAAGGAAGTACAGGAAATGCTTGGGATCAGCAGACCGACTGTATATGAGCTGTTGAAGAAAAATGAATTCCGCTGGATCCAGATTGGAAACAAGTACCGTATTTCAAAGAAGAGTTTTGACGAATGGCTGGATCAGAAATCCGAAACCATATAATTTACCTTCTAAAAGATATGCAGGCGGACATGGTATAGTTGGTGCGAAGGAGGCAACAGTATGAGTGCATCTAAGAACTTGACAGAGATAAGGCAACAGATTCAGCAGCGAAGTGCTGAACAGAAGCTGACACAGCGTAGTACCATGTCTGTGCCTGAAATGCGAAAGCTACTAGGACTAAAAAAGACTGACAGTTACTGGCTGGTCCATAAAAATTTATTTAAGACTCAAATAATCGGTGGGATGATGAGAATTGACCTTGAAAGTTTTGAAAAATGGTATGCTAATCAGGTGAAGTATAAAAAGGTAGGCGGCGAAGAACCGGGAAAAGAGTTAAGGGAAAAATCTTATTCATTTAAGGAAGCTGCAAATATTCTGGGAATACATGACTCCGATTTGTATGATATATGGAAAAATGAAAAGCTGGAGTATATTACAGTGGATTTTGTGAGACGCATTCCGGTTGATACATTTGAAAAATGGTATGCAGATCAGGATATATACTGCAAGGCCACATATATTCCAACAGCAGAGGAACTGGAGAAAGATTACATCTGTTTGCAGGATGCGGCAGATTTGCTGGGTATTTCGCGAGAGAAGCTGGCAAAGATTGCAAGAAGAGAAGAAATAGGAAGGCTTTTGGATTCCACTATCTGCAATAATAAAAGGTGGATCACAAGAAAGAGTTTTCAGTTATTTCTTAATGCTCAGAATGTATATCACATCATGAATGATGGGGATAAACAGGAAGAGAGCCAGTTGTTACAGGAAAATAAGACATTGTCTTTGGAAATAAAAGAATATATATCCAGACAGGAGGCAGCGGAGCTGGCCGGAGTGAGTGTATCAACAGTTACCAAGTGGATGCAGACCGGAGAATTCCAGTGTGTCGGAGCCGGAAAGGTTCTGAGAATTCACAGACAGCAGTTTCTGAACTGGTTGAATGAGCACAGGGAAGGAGTGGTTTAACATGGCATTTATCAGGCACCGGGGAAAGACATACTCTGTGGTATATAAAATCCTGGATGAGAATGGAAAAGAACATACAACATCTGAAACATTTGCTACGCAGAAAGAAGCAGATAAACGGAAAAAAGAAATTGAGTACAAGCAGTCTATCGGAAAATTTGAGGTTCAAAAGTGTGCAACATTGAAAGAACTGATTGAAGAATATGTGCAGATATATGGACATGACAAGTGGGGTGTTTCCACTTACTCTGGTAATGTGGCTCTGATAAATAATTACATTCTTCCAACAATCGGAGATACCAAGCTTGCAGGCATCAATACACATTTTATAGAGAAGTATTATAAGGATCTTCTTAAAATGCCGGCGGTAAAGAGTACGAAGAATCCGGATGGGACAGGAACAATCACGGAAAGTACAGTAAATGAGATACATAAGGTGTTAAGAAGCTGTTTCCGCCAGGCGGTAAAGTGGGATATGATGGAAAAAAATCCGGCTGTGGATGCAACTGTTCCAAAAGCAAAGAAGCAGGAGCGTGAGATCTGGACAGCAGAGATGCTTATGCAGGCATTGGAAGCCTGTGATAACAAAATGCTCAAAATAGCATTTCATCTTGCATTTACGGCAACGCTCAGAATTGGGGAAGTGCTGGGGCTGACCTGGGATGCAATGGATATTTCAGAGGAGGCGATTGCAGCCAACCGGGCATATGTTTACATCAATAAGGAAGTAGAGCGTGTATCGAAACAGGCAGTGGAAGAATTGAACTCAAAGGATATCATACTGACATTTCCAAGTCAGAAGAAAAATAATAAAACAGTCCGGGTGTTAAAATCACCAAAGACGGATAGCAGCAAGCGAAAAGTGTTCATTCCGAAATCTGTGGCACAATGTCTGATCGATCTGAAAAAGGATCAGGAAGAAATCATTGAAGCACTGGGGACTGAGTATCAGAATTATAATCTGGTTATGGCTACAACTTTCGGACTTCCTATAGGGGACAGCTATCTGAGGACGAAGATGCAGGACATCATAGATGAACTGGGACTGCCTGATGTCGTATTTCACAGTCTGCGTCATACCAGTGTCACCTACAAGTTGAAACTCAGTGGAGGAGATATTAAAGCAGTCCAGGGAGATTCCGGCCATGCTCAGGCGGATATGGTAATGGAAGTATATGGACATATCCTGGATGAAGACCGAAGGAAGAATGCAGTAGTACGATTACGGTGCCGGATGGAGTGGATGCAGAGCTGCTGATGAAGGTGCTGGGAAATCCGGAGATGGCAGCTTTGCTTAATTCTCTGGCAAAGACAATGAAAGTATAATAATAGGTAGAAAGACGATATTGTATAGATTAATAGTCTGCTAACTTGAAAAAGTAAATTCCAGTGCAGAAGTAAATTCCACACTCATTTAAAAGTTCTTGATTTTCTAAGAGTTTTATAAGCTCAAAACGCTTATTTCTGTTATAATAGGAGTAACTTCTTGGAAAAAACTGATTTGATGGTATGACAAACGGACCACTGGAAGGTAGTGTGCGAGACTAAATTCCACCGGTCATGTGAGGAAAATGTGAAAGTTTAATTTCCAGTCCGACAGCAGATTTCTAAGTGGTTGTTAATGGTTGAAGCGAATCAGCTTAGGCGTTAGATTGACCAAATCAGGGTCAATGCGCTTAAGCTGAAATGCGTTTAGGGTTTCTTTTCCGAGTGTCTCTAATGCGGCGTCATAAGGCGTGCTTCCATTAAGACTTTCCCTTGGAGTGGAGTTGATGTGATTCACGATTAGATTCACATCCCATTGTGTCAAAAATTCAAAACTAGTTCCTTTGGGAAGCACCATGCGAAGCATGGTGTGAGCCTGCTCAAGACCTCCTTTTTGTCCGCTACGCATGGGATCACAATAGTAGATGCTGGTACGCTGAATTTCATCCAGTCCTGTTTCAAGAGCGACAGGATCTCCGAATTCTGAACCTCTGTCTGTCAAGATATATTCAAAGACAGATAAGAACTCATAGGTGCCCATACGTTTTTCTAAACGGTCAAAAATAAGCCGGACAGCGGCTTTAGTACAACGATTCAGGAGAAAGGCAAGGAACAGCTTTTCCTTAGTGAAGAAAAAGGTCAGTAACGTCTTGTTGGATTCTCTGGATGAGTGTACCGTATCCATTTCTACAAAAGAGGATAACTGCAGCTCACTAAAATCACTGAATAACCTTTTCTCGAAGACGGTTCTGTTTGTAATCTGTGTTTTATGGCACTTTCGTGGCTTGAAGCCGGGCTTACGTTTTAAATCAATGTTTCTGGCTGTAAACAGACCTTGATCCAGATAGGTGTACAAGGAACGGACTGACATATCCAGTTCTGGATGATTGGTAATGATTTGATATGGAGATTGTCCCTGCTCGATTAAAGGAGAAACAATGCCATCCTTTTTGCGTAATTCATGTTTTGTCATGTTTATACCGGCTCTGGAACCGGAAAGCTTTTCACGGTATTTTCTATCAGCAAAACGTGCATCGTATCTGTATTTCTGGGCGATGGTGCAATGATTTATCTTTTTTGTGCAGCCATTACAGACATAGGGCGCCTTATCCAGTCTTTTGCACTGTTCCTTCACAAAATCCTTGCAAGTTTGATTACAGGTGGGGCAGGAAGTGCATTTTACATCGCAGAGAATGATTTTTCCGCAGACATTGGTTTTCCGGCAATGGAAGCGATGAATACAAAAGTTATGGGCATTATAGAAAGTACCTTTGTGATACCAGTCGGATAGACGGTGAGCCCTTACTTCTTTGGAGATGGTTGTTGGATCCTTGCAAAGAAAGCGGGCAATGTTCTTAAAGGTTTCTCCCTTGTTCAGTTCGTTTTCGATATAGATACGGTCTTCAAGGGAAAGGTGCTTCTGGTTTCCTGGAATATATTTACTCATGGATATCCTTCTTTCTACTGCTGTCAGAAAGAAAGATAACCTTACCATTTTTATATGAAAGAGTAAACCTTTACTGTGCGGGAGTAAATTCCACCACCAAATGTGGTGGTGGAATTTAAAATTTCATTTTTGGTACTAAGGCAAAGATACGGTAAATTCTTTTGCTTTCTTTATATGTGTGGTATACTTAGGCTATAATGAAATATAAAAGTACAGTAATTCAGACAAGAGATTCAGTGTCTATTTAGTGCGGAAGATAAAGAGGTTATGCTTATGAGAATCATTACACAGGCCATCAGAGTGATTGACTATGAGAACAATAAAATTTCAACAAGAAATATTATGCCAAAGTTTGGAGAATATATTGAACAGTTGATTTCTTACATAAATGGGAATGTTTCTGTAAGGGAATACAAAACACAATCAACGGGTACAGAGGTCATTAGCAGTATACTAGAGATTATAAAGCATCAGGCAGAACCTGAAGTAGTTCTGCAAAGGTTTGATATAATAGCACAACGCCTACTTCGAAAGGAAAGACAGGCACAAGAACAGGTTGCAAGTATGGATATTAGGGTGCAGAAAGGAAGTCTGATATTGGCTCTAATCGAGGATGAGGGGAAGGCGTTGTTTCTGTTGGCGAAGGTAGAGCATACGGATTTCTTTGATGATAGTGATTACAGCATTAAATCAGGCTTTTCAAAGGACAAAAAAAAGATCTGGAAAACCTGCTTGTTTGAGATTGATGATTTGAATTCTGTGGAATTTTTAGCCAGAATATATTCTAATACGGTGGCGAAATACTGGTGGCATGATTTTCTGGAGTTAAATGAACTTCAAAGTGATGAGCTTAATACCAAGAGAGCGTTTAAAGCCGTAGAAAGTACATTGGGCAGATATCTGAAAAAAGATGCACCATATGACCATATGGTAATCCGGAATGCAATGTACTTGTATTTCAGTAGTGTCGAGCAGTTTGATTTTTCTGAAATGTTAGATAAAACGATTAAGAATTATTCCCCTAACGACATGACGGCGGAAAAGAAAGAAGAACTTATTCAGAAACTGTGCGACCTGCCTGAAAAACAACACTTTGACCATCAGTTTAAGCCGGTTCTGTCAATGATTAAGCCTAAAATGAAGAAAACGTATGATGTATATAGCGGAATTCAGATCAAAGTATCTAGTGCGGTTGAAGATTTAAGTGATATCATAGAGGCGTATGAGGCAGATGATGGAAAACGGTATCTCAAGATCCGTATGGATAATGATACAACCTTCCGGACATTTGAGCGTAGGGAGGGGAGATAGGAGGGATTTGCTTTGCTGGAGCATATAAGGGATAAGGTTTTGGGCTTGAAAGAAGAGGAACGCAGGAAATTCTATTCCGCCTGTTTTTCATTCCCATCTTCTCAGGCTTTAGGATTTTCAGAATTGATGGAGATCATACAAAAGATTCCATCAAGGGATGAAGTCAGAATTTTTTTGTCGTTGGAAAATGAAGATCCCTTCATAATAGTGAAAAATTCAACTGAAGCAGAGTACAGAGCGTTTATTGAAGAGACACTGGAAGATGAGATGATTTTTACAAAAATAGAGATAAATAAAACACTGGCAGATGGGCACTTTTCAATTTACCGATATCAAAAGTTTGTGGAGGATATTGTCGGTTTATCTATGGAAGACGTGTTGAAAACATTCTCTATGTTTCTGGATGGGGCAGGGAAAAATATAGTGTTTGAACTATTTGACAGTCCAAATATTTTTTATACGAAAACAATGTATTTTCTTCCTGTGGGGAATAGAGAGATTGATTGTAATTTTAGCAGGACACAGCGTTTGCTGGCTTGTAGGGATAATACGTACTTTTATAACCAGGATTCCTATGGATTGCTGCCGGATGATTTTAAGATAGAAGTAGGGTATGAGGGAAACCCATTCAAAGAATTGTTCATGAAGCTGGAAACAATTTTGGCAGCAAGCTTCATTGCATCCAATGCTACGATTCAGAGCGGGCAGATGAAACTGCAGATTATGGGACAGCGTTCTGTTGATTATGTATGCCGTCTAAATGAGATAATGGGAAACCAGGTGCTTTACAAAATATATGACTGGATATATTCAGGCGGAAGTTCTATTGACAAAGCCATTATTGCAAGAAATATTATCTGTCTGCATTGCAAATATGAGCCACTGCTGAACCTGGACGAAAAAGTTCTTTCCTCTATCCAGTCTAATTACAATCTGTATTTGAAAGATAACGTAGGACAGTATCTTGAACTGAAAAACAAAGTGGCAGAATTTATAAGTGACATTGTGTCGAGAACTGGGGAATACGCCACAGAATTACTTGATAAGTTTAAAGCAAATGTTATAGCAATATTTGGCTTTCTATTTACAGTGGTCATAGCCGGTATTGTATCAGACCAGCCGTTGAACAATATTTTTACAAAAGATATCACGGTAATCCTGGAATTAGTCCTGGTGGGTTCTGTGGTATATCTGTTCATTTGTTATGGGCAGTCAAAGTATCAGATGAATAAAGTTTATGAAAGTTATGAGAAACTGAAAAAATCCTACGATAAGATATTGACCGAGGATGATATTCAGGAGTGCTTTCGGGGTGACTATCTGATCTTAGATATGAAGAAGACGATAGGAAAATCTGAAAAGATATATCTGTTCCTATGGGGTGTTTTTCTTCTGGTGCTTCTTGTGATAGTAGAATATATTAGTGAAGCTCCGGTTGTAATTCCCTTTTTAAAAAAGATTGCTGGCCGGTTCTGTAAGTAAAGAAAAAAATCCCCTTGTGCATTAATTAAAAATGTTAATGGCAAAGGGGATTTTTTGCCCGAACGTATTTTTGTATTTTGTATTTAATAATTGCTCCTATTGAAATTAGTGCCAAATACGGTAGTATGATGCTTATAACAGATAGGAGGAATCTAAAATGAGATTAGAAGATAAACTGGCAGCATATTTGGAGTACTGTGAATATCGAAAGGAACTTGATGGGAAAACACTGAAAGCATACCGTATTGACTTGCGTCAGTATTTCGAATATGTATGTGTGGATGAACCTGATAAGGAAAAAATTGAGGAGTATATTACGCATTTGCATAAGAGTTACAAGCAAAAGACTGTAAAGCGGAAGATAGCATCAATAAAAGCGTTTTATAACTATTTAGAAGAAACTGAAATCATTGCTGAAAGCCCTTTCCGGAAAATAAAAGTCAAATTCAAGGAAACAGTAACCCTCCCCAGAATCATTCCAAGGGAAGAAATAGAAAAGCTTTTGAACCATATGTATCAATGCCTGAATGAGAATGATAAAGTATCGCATAAACATATGCTGCGTGATGTAGCTGTGATTGAAGTATTTTTCGCAACCGGAGCAAGAGTGTATGAAATCTCCAACATCCGAGAAGATAGCATTAATCTGAATACGGGCTTGATCAGGCTTATGGGAAAAGGCGGGAAGGAACGATATGTACAGATTAGTAACACTTCAATTTTAGAGGTCCTGAAAAAATATTACGATGAAAATGAGCAGGCGATCAAGAAAAGCGGATATTTTTTTGTAAACAACAGAGAAAGCAGGTATACGGAACAATCCATTCGGCTGATGCTGAAGAAGTATACAAAACAGGCCGGCATTGAGAGAAATATTACTCCTCATATGTTCCGTCATTCATTTGCAACATATTTAATCGAGGAAGGGGTAGATGTAAGCTGTGTCCAGCAGATTTTGGGCCATAGTTCCATAAAAACAACACAGATCTATATACATATTGCTGCTAAAAAACAGGCTGAAATATTAAAAGAGATGCATCCCCGGAATAATATGAAAATCGCTGGTGCGGCGTAGCTTTCTGCAGATAAGGATTGATATAATGAATGGGATTGGAGGAGTGGCTGTATATACTGCCTAAACGGTATAGGTGGCAGTTGCTTTAAAAAATTTTGACAGAGATACGGTGAGACTGGCCTAATTTAGGGTAGTCTTCTTGGTATGAAAAATGATATTGTAAGGATTGAAACAACTGTGGTAAAAGTAGAAATTTGTTGGATTTGAAAATTCATAGCTACTGATTTGATACTACGGCTAACTTGAAAAAGTAAATTCCAGTGCAGAAGTAAATTCCACACTCATTTAAAAGTTCTTGATTTTCTAAGAGTTTTATAAGCTCAAAACGCTTATTTCTGTTATAATAGGAGTAACTTCTTGGAAAAAACTGATTTGATGGTATGACAAACGGACCACTGGAAGGTAGTGTGCGAGACTAAATTCCACCGGTCATGTGAGGAAAATGTGAAAGTTTAATTTCCAGTCCGACAGCAGATTTCTAAGTGGTTGTTAATGGTTGAAGCGAATCAGCTTAGGCGTTAGATTGACCAAATCAGGGTCAATGCGCTTAAGCTGAAATGCGTTTAGGGTTTCTTTTCCGAGTGTCTCTAATGCGGCGTCATAAGGCGTGCTTCCATTAAGACTTTCCCTTGGAGTGGAGTTGATGTGATTCACGATTAGATTCACATCCCATTGTGTCAAAAATTCAAAACTAGTTCCTTTGGGAAGCACCATGCGAAGCATGGTGTGAGCCTGCTCAAGACCTCCTTTTTGTCCGCTACGCATGGGATCACAATAGTAGATGCTGGTACGCTGAATTTCATCCAGTCCTGTTTCAAGAGCGACAGGATCTCCGAATTCTGAACCTCTGTCTGTCAAGATATATTCAAAGACAGATAAGAACTCATAGGTGCCCATACGTTTTTCTAAACGGTCAAAAATAAGCCGGACAGCGGCTTTAGTACAACGATTCAGGAGAAAGGCAAGGAACAGCTTTTCCTTAGTGAAGAAAAAGGTCAGTAACGTCTTGTTGGATTCTCTGGATGAGTGTACCGTATCCATTTCTACAAAAGAGGATAACTGCAGCTCACTAAAATCACTGAATAACCTTTTCTCGAAGACGGTTCTGTTTGTAATCTGTGTTTTATGGCACTTTCGTGGCTTGAAGCCGGGCTTACGTTTTAAATCAATGTTTCTGGCTGTAAACAGACCTTGATCCAGATAGGTGTACAAGGAACGGACTGACATATCCAGTTCTGGATGATTGGTAATGATTTGATATGGAGATTGTCCCTGCTCGATTAAAGGAGAAACAATGCCATCCTTTTTGCGTAATTCATGTTTTGTCATGTTTATACCGGCTCTGGAACCGGAAAGCTTTTCACGGTATTTTCTATCAGCAAAACGTGCATCGTATCTGTATTTCTGGGCGATGGTGCAATGATTTATCTTTTTTGTGCAGCCATTACAGACATAGGGCGCCTTATCCAGTCTTTTGCACTGTTCCTTCACAAAATCCTTGCAAGTTTGATTACAGGTGGGGCAGGAAGTGCATTTTACATCGCAGAGAATGATTTTTCCGCAGACATTGGTTTTCCGGCAATGGAAGCGATGAATACAAAAGTTATGGGCATTATAGAAAGTACCTTTGTGATACCAGTCGGATAGACGGTGAGCCCTTACTTCTTTGGAGATGGTTGTTGGATCCTTGCAAAGAAAGCGGGCAATGTTCTTAAAGGTTTCTCCCTTGTTCAGTTCGTTTTCGATATAGATACGGTCTTCAAGGGAAAGGTGCTTCTGGTTTCCTGGAATATATTTACTCATGGATATCCTTCTTTCTACTGCTGTCAGAAAGAAAGATAACCTTACCATTTTTATATGAAAGAGTAAACCTTTACTGTGCGGGAGTAAATTCCACCACCAAATGTGGTGGTGGAATTTAAAATTTCATTTTTGGATTTGATACTACGGTATTTATTACTATGGAAAAATATGGAATACCATGTTATAATATGTAACAGATAATATATAATTATCTTGCATCAAAGTAATAATTAGATAAAAGATATCTGTCTAAATATAACAAAGGAGAGTTTATGGAATACTTAGTTTGGGTGGGACCACGTGATTCAGATATTCAATTTAGTAAATGTTTTAAAGAGAGTATTTGTTATTTTTCTGAAAAAAATCCGAATTCAGATAGAAAAGCACATATATACGGAAATAGTTATATCGAATTTATAAAAAATAAAATGGAAAACTTATTAGAATTTCATCCAGAGGCTAGATTTATTTTTTATAATCCAAAAATCGCATATGGTTTAAACGAAAATTTAAGAAAATATATTCTTTGCTTGAATAAGAAATTTATTCTGGACTTGTTAAGTGACAAAATTTATACCCGTTATTGGATGGGAAATTACGTTCCGGTGTTGCCTTCACTTCTAGTAGATTCTCATCATCTGTCCTTTTCTGAATTGGATGAGAAGTTAGGTTATTCAAAGAACTATGTAATTCAACAAAATAGGAGTTCCGGAGGTTTTGGAACTTTTTATGTAGAAAAAAAAGAGCAAGCACTAAATATATTTCGGGAAAGGTATAATGAGTTATTTATTATTTCTCCGTATGTAGAAAACGGATTGTCAGTAAATATTAATGCTATCGTTTGTAATAATCAAATTTATCTGTTTCCTATATCTCTACAGATCATTGAAAATAATAATAATCGCTTAATCTATCATGGCGCTGATTATATAGCTGCTCAAAATATAAATGCTGAAATACAAACGAAAATCAAAAAATATTCAAAGGTCATTCTTGAGCATGTACAGTCTTTGGGCTATCGAGGGATTATAGGAATAGATTTTATAGTAAAAGATGGCAATGTCTATTTTCAAGAAATAAATCCACGTTATCAAGCTTCCAGTTTTCTCATAGATGCATCATTAACTGAAAATGGTTATCCGGTATTGACAGAGATAAACCTCTCTTCCTTTTATGAGCAGTGTGATATATCTATGGATGTGCAAAATATAACTGTTGAATATAGTTTTTATAAATATTTATATACGAGTGGAGCGAAACACTTATATCATATTGAACAAATAGCACACAATAATCCGTATATTTCTCATGTTTTACTGGATGGATGGGATAATAGCATGACGGTAGAAGTAGATTCTTATTGCTATACACTCGTCTTTTCTACGAATATCACATCATTAAATTTTGATGGTGGATACAATTTGTACTCAAATATCACAGGAGAGGAGGAATATCTCAAAGAATATATATCGTCTCGAATAGGTCTAAAAATTGCACTTTTAAATCAAGGTTGCGTAATAACAGCCGAAGCTATGAGTTATTTAAACAGTAAAGGCATTATTAAAAAAGCAGTATTTAGTTCGATCGACTTCCAATTGTCGGATGGTTTATCAATTAATGCTCCGGTCAATCTTAAATTTACTGATTTATCACCATTTAATATAACTGTAAGCGTAAATAAACATTTAAAATTAAATTATTATAATGAATGCATTTCTGAAATATACCTAGAAATGCAGCCTAATTGGAGCAATTTAAAAACTCAAAACAAGGTGCCATATAGTAGGATTGCATATCTTTCAACAGACAGATTACGCGTAAAGCATGAAACTATCTGTAGTTTAAAAAAGAAGGGATTGGGATGCAGCTTTTGCAGTATTCCCCTAAGCAAAACAACTTTTAATATGGATGATATAAAAGAGGTAATCAATAATCTTTTAGATAAACCAAAATTTAGACATATTCTTATTGGAGGTGGTTCAGGGAATCCGGATACTGAATATAAACAGATAATAGAAATTTCTAAATCCATTCGGGCGGTAAATTCCAATATACCTATATACTTAATGAGTCTTCCACCTTTAAAAGCAGACATATTAATGCAATATAAGTCAGCAGGTATTACTGAAATCGCTTTCAACATCGAAATATGGAATCGCTCACTTGCTAAAGAACTGATGCCTGGAAAAGGCCTGATTCCACTAGAATTATATCTTCGTGCGTTAAAAGAAGGAACTAAAATTTGGGGAACTACTGGAAATGTAAGAACTGCATTGATTGTTGGTCTTGATAACATGGATACATTACTTGAAGGAGTAGAATACCTGAGCAAACAAGGTATTCAGCCAATGATTTCTATTTTTCGCCCTATGGTCAATACTAAACTTGAGGCATTGGTTCCTCCTTCAAATAAAGTGTTATTATCTTTTTATGAAAAAGCTCAAGATATTTGCAAGCAACATAATCTGAAATTAGGTCCTACATGTGATGCTTGTAAAAATAACATGCTTGCTATTTAAGTATTTTTTGTATATGAAAACTGACAAATTCTTTTGTCAGCTTCGGGAGGAATATTTCCGTAAGTGATATGGCTGATTGCCGATATATCTATATCATTGTTGACAATATTCCTCCTTAAAATATCATGTTTTATTCGGTTATCTTTATTTAGTTCCTCCAATTTCCATTTTTCAAATTCGGCTTTTTCTTTTTCTAAGGCTATCTTTTCTCGTTCTAATTTTATGCGTGCCGTCTGCATTTCTATTTCTTTTTGTTCGGCAGCATTTTTTTGCTCAAATTTATTTATCAACCGTTTATTCCATTTTTCTTCTAAAACCAATGCCCCAAGCAAGACAGAATATACCATAGGTATAATTACCTGAAGTGCTTGATACATATCTTGTATAGTAATAACAATTTCTTCTGCCGAATTATGCCGACATAAAATCTCATGTTCACCATTATTTGATTTTCCATGTTCTATAATTTCTTCAAGTGTTGCTAATAAGATTCCTAACTTATCTGGCTCATTAGGATAAACGTTAGTTACTATATCTATCTCAGAAGTAGCGATCCCTGAACGATTATTATTAAGTAAGAAACTGCTAATTTCATTTTTGTATGTATTATAATTATAAGAGAGATTTGGGTTCATATCATAAAATGTAATATGAGCATTAATATAATCATAAATCTGTTTTCTCTGATGAAAATCAAAAACAGAATACATATGTATTAATTTGCTCAAATACTTTATCTGTCGAAAATCATAATTAGTAGTAGCTAATAAAATACCATTCAAAACCGCTTCCTTAGCTTTATCATATTGTTCTAAAGAAAGATAGATATTTGCCAAAGGAAAGAAATCGTTTGTTCCCCTATAATATATTTCAAAATAAGTGAGTAATGCCAAAAATTCTTCTTTTGAAATATATCCATTATCATTTTGTGCTGAAGTAATGTATACATTATCATCCGTTTTCATCAAGTAAGGAAGCAATCCAAAAGTAAAACAAATCTGTGAAAATGGAAGAATAACATCATTCATATGTACATTTGTAAAAACAGAATAGTCGATATTCAAGTCATTAAATCGAACAGAATCCATAAAAACATTGAAAAATAAAGTATCTTCAAGAGTTGAAGAATAAAATGTTGTATTCTGCAAAATGCCATCAAGAAAAGCTGTTTGACGAAAAATAGAGTGCTGAAAGTATGTATTTTTTATATGGAAACTGTTTGAAAAAAGACTTCTATTAAAGTTACTATTAGTAACGGGATTATTTATTGAATTATTTTTTATATTACATTCTAAAAATGTACATTCCTGAAAATTTGCATTAATAAATTTACAATTATCAAATGTACAGTGTACAAAATTTGCTCCTGCGGCAGCTGAATTTTTGAATGTCGTGCCATAAAAAATCTTTTGTGCAAATTTGGAACGTTTAATACTTTTATTTGTGTAATCACTACAATCTCTTCCACCTGTTGAAGCTAAAAATGGATTAATACGAAATTTATTTTTATTCTTACTATGTTCTAATAATTTTTCTATAGAATGTTCCATTTGAAGACTACTCGGATAATCAGATATGTTTTTGTTTAAATCATACTCCATAGAAGACTCCTTTGTTATTATATTGGATAATTATATATTATCCATTGAACGAACGGGAATTATCAAAGCATTCAGAAGGCGGACAGGTTTTTCTGTTAGATATTCCAAATGTTTTATTTTTCTGTTGTTAAACCTATCACTTAGTATTTCATAATCTATAGTGTAACGAATAGAGAAGAACACTGTCGAATAAAAATATTCACGGAAATATTCAATATCATTATTCACCCACCAGGTGAAGAAAATATATGGTACAATAGACGTAACAAAACCTATGGACAATTCGAAATCCAAAAAGGAAGGTGTTTCACGCACCTACAAAGGTTTTGACGGCTATGCGCCTATGATGGCATATATCGGTACCGAGGGTTATGCCATCAATTTCGAACTCCGTGAAGGAAAACAGCACTGCCAAAAGGGGACAGTTGAATTCCTGCAGGAAACAATAAATCTTTGCCACAAACTGACAGATAAGCCACTGTTGATCCGCCTTGATTCTGGAAATGACTCCATCGACAATGTTGCTGTTCTGATGGATGCAGGCTGCTTTTTCATTATCAAGCGAAACTTTCGCCGGGAAAGCACGGATGACTGGTTTGAAATGGCAAAGCAGTGCTGCCAGCATGTAACCAGTCCCAGAGACTGAAAAACCGTCTATATTATTCCCGATATTGAAGTTGAAACCTGGTGGACAAACCTTGGTGACCCGGATGAGGAAATCATCAGTCTGTATCATGCCTATGGGGAATGTGAGCAGTTTCATAGTGAGGTAAAAACTGACATGGATCTGGAGCGGCTTCCAACCGGAAAGTTCGCGACCAATGCACTGATACTCGAATTGGGGATGATTGCATATAACATTCTCTGTATGATCGGTCAGGGCACAATTGGAGGACGTGCCCCCTTTTTACTTGAGTGACTGCTTTTGTTCCCAGCACTGGCACTGAAAATGTCATATAAGTATACTCCAATCATGAAACCAACTTACCTTTGGCAGGTTGGACTTATTAAAGAGTGAACTTCACGGATTCAGGTTAAACTTTCTGGATAGCCATTACCGGGAGAAGTGACGAGTGATGGTAGATGGATAAAAAATGCTCTGTCATGGTAACTATTAAAATGGTTGCCATGACAGAATTTATGAGAGTATACTGATAATAGATAGTTTAAATGAAAGGCAAAGGAAAAGACAGTAGATGGAATTAATCACAAAGGCGGAATGTACCCATTGTTTGGATGTAAAAAGGATATTTTCAGATTTTATAGAATCACAAACTGATTTTTGTGTTGTAGATGCATATCCATTTGGATACCTGGTATTAGAGTGGTATGACGAGAATATTGGTTTCAACAATCAGACGTTTTTCCATCGCGCATCTGATTTATTTGATTATCTGTTGAATTCCTGGAAGCGTATTACTGTGTACAGTTATACAAGGGATGACGGCAAAAATGAATATAATGAGCTATTGGAACAGCTCACAACAGAAGAGCAGGAAGAAATCAATTTGCAGGAACAGCGTTATATTATGGAATACGAGAATGTTTCGTTGTTGTGGGAGAGTTCAGAGTTTTGATAGCATTGGGTAGAATAGGTACAAAGATGATTTATTTTGAGGAGCAGGTGGCGTTTGAATGAGACTAATGAAGAGAGTGCAATCGAAAAATAAAAGGTACTTTATATATGAAGCTATTTTCATAATATTAGCTTTCCTGGTTCGTAACAAGGGGATATTGGCGGATGAAGGAATTCTGGAAAAGATAAATATAGCAAAGCAGTGCTTTGATGTAGCACTTTCTATTGTGTTAAGTCTTTTCGCAGGGATGCTTTTGGTATACAAAAATCGAATTAGTATTGTGATTTCAATGATAAGGTTTGTGAATAAAATCCTGTTTCTGTTGATTGTTTTAGAAATTCTTGTAAGTGATGATATTTCAGGAATGAAAATGTGGGGGATGGGATTCCTATTGCTTGTCAGCATGCTTGCTGCCTCTGTGAGTTTAAGAAAAAACAAGAAATATAAGGATAAAACAGAACCAGGGGAAAAATTATACCATTCAAGGGAAGAACAGCGAAATCAACTGGTGAAAAAAATCCGTGAAGACGATGACATGGAGACAATTTGTGTTTCAGCACCATGGGGAAGTGGAAAAACTTTTTTCATAGAGAAAGTTTGTGATGAGTTGGATGAATATCCAATTCTGACGATTAATGCTATGGATATGGAAGATCAGCAGAAGTTGTATCAGTATGTTTTGAACTGTATCTCGGAACTGTTGGATGAACGCGGATATTATACTGGATTCAATAGTGAATGGCACAAATATGTTTCGGCTTTTAGTAAGGTTTTGTTTGGCAAGAATGATTTACTCAATCAGATATTTTCTGCTGGAGCTTCCGATTACCGCAATCAGAAAATAGTTCTTAATGAAATTTTTGAGAAGGCATTTAAAGAACAGAAATTGGTAATTATTGTAGATGATCTCGAAAGATGCATAGTGGAGAAGGCAAAACAGTATTTACAATTCATTAAGGAGATTTCAACTTTCCCAAGAACAATGGTAATCTTTTTGGCAGATTATCAGAAGCTGATATCCAATGAAATTATCACACAGGAGGCTGCAAACAAATTCATTACAGAAATTATGGTTTTGAGGGAGGCAAGCTGTGATGAAATACAGCAGGAGCTAAAGAATAAGTATGATTTCAATATGGATAAGGAGATTGTGTATTTTAATGAATGCTTTGAAAGTGATTTGCGAATGTTACAAATAACCGAAACAATGATGAAAACATCTGGAGGCAGTATTAATAGTGGCGAAACTGAAAAAAAGAAGGCAAGGTGGGAAAAGGCAGAAAAATTTTTTCGAGGATCTCTTGCGAATCCAAGAAATTATATTGCAATTGCAGGGAAAATTGAAGAAAGAAAACGGATAGTAGATACGTATGTCGAAGATAAGCAGGGATATTTGAACTGGATACAAGCTACACATCAAATTTTTATTATTTCGTGGATGCAGGTTGTTATGTCAGATGAGTTTACGAAGCTTTTTGAAATCGGCGTCAAGAAATATGTGGAGAACAATCTGTACGAACCATTATCAGAGAAAACATATGCATTATCGGTATTAACAGAGCACTTGTGGGGAAGAAATGAGCAATATCGTTATGATGATTATCAGGTTGAACAAAGATACATATTTGCTGATCATATTTTACAATGCTCAAGTAGTATAAGTGAGGACGTTGTTTCATATCGAACAGATGATGAAAAATGTATATATGATGCAGAACATTCACTTCCGCTTAACGAAAAGTATGAAGGATATTTGCGAATTCGAGGAATATTGGGGAATGGAAATGATACAGATATGGATACAAAGAATCGCCTTGTTAGGAAAACAATAGCGCAAATGAAAGAATCATTGCATAGAAAACAACTTGTGCATGAGTTAATGAACTTATGTGATAATCGTGTAATGATTAACCATCAACCACCATGTACATTATTTTCTGATGTATATGGAGTATTAAAAGAGATGGATGGGAGTGATATAATGGGAGCACAGGGATGGAAAAATCAGCTTTTAACGGCACAAGTTTATTATTATAATATGTCAGGTTGGAAAACAATGAGAACGTATAGAGATGCATGGATGGAGAATTCATCAGATATTGACGCAAGGTTAGAATGGGATACTGAAGATAAAATCCAGCACGCAATAGATTGTTTGAAAAATGAGTTATGTGAGGCAGAACAGATTTTAATAGCTAATGAAGCTATAGCATATCCTGATGTCCACAAGATAATATTGAATTGTGAAATTGGCATAAAACAAATGCAAGCACTATTGGAAATAAGAAAATTATTAGAAAATAATGATTCTAAACAGATGATGGGTGAAAAGGAAGTATTAAATATATTAGATGAAATATTGAATTCTTTCTGTACAGAAAAGAATCGTGTGAGATGGGATTTTGATGAGATTAAAGTATGTATCAACGCGGTTGAAAAAATGGACAATCCTTCAATTGCCTTACAATCTGTAGAAAAGCTACATGAGATTGTTACATATATTTCCAGATTGAATCCTGAATGGAAGTATATTGCTTTACTTCGAAGCAGGCTGTTTGCATTGCAGAAAAAATTGCAGAAAGAAGTCAAGTAACAAAGAAGAAGGTGATTGGGTGGAAGTAACAGAAGTTATGAATGGAATAGATTCGATTACAGGGTTAACAGAATCAACACCAGCGAAATGGATTGGATATATAGCGAAAGGATATATACAAAATAAAGAAATGATTCAGATATTTGTAAATGCCGGTAAGGATATTGGCAATTATGAATATGATGGCTCAGAGGAAAGTGAACTGCGCAGAATTATATTTTGTGAGGAAAATATGAAAGTTGTTGCGGAATATATGATGAAATGTGACGAATTTTCATGGCTTGATACGCTGCAGCAATGTGTTAGACATCTATTGAGTGGAAATGAAATGGATGCAAAGAACAAAGAAATATGTGAGAAACACTTTTGTCAGATTATTGAGAACGAGATAAAAGAACATTTTCGGTCTATTTGTATGAGTTCATATATGAAACAAACAAGAGATAATACAGAAATTATCTGTGGTGATATTCAGGAAATGGGCGTTCAGATCACCAAGGTTATGGAGGCTGTAATGTTAAATTCTGAAGCATTGCAGAAAATGCGTGAGGAACAGTTACACAGTCGTCAGGAAAAAACATCTCGTAATAGTACATATAAGATAACACAGACAGCTATTTTCGGTTACGAATTCGAACGCAATGCAAAAGAATTGAAGTGGCAGCTTAGCAGATTATGTAGTTTCACAATGAAGACTTCACCGCAGGAACAAATTAAAGATGTGATACGATTAACAGAAGTGTGGGAGAATGAGAGAAAAGCTTATCCAGGCTGGTATATTGCACCATACGGTATTCGACAGACTCTGGAAATGTACAGTAAAACGGGTATGTTATTGACCTGTTTGCAGTCAATGCAGGTGGGGGATGCTTTACGTTTTTGCTATGAATTTATGTGGCGTCTGGAGCAGTGCCAATGTGGGTATGGCTCATATGAAAAGCAAAAGCTTGCAGAGGTATGGTGCAGATATTATCAAGAGATACGGCAAAAGGGACAACAACCATGGATGGAACAATGGTTTTATATTGGACAAGCACTGTTACGGCAATATCGGGAAGACGGCGATTTTGACCAATGGAAAGAAATGTTTGATATCCTAGAACAGTATCGCGAAAATGGAACTGATGGAGAGGCAGAGCTAAAAATAGAGCGTGCAAAGATGGCATATGCGGAACGGAACATTTCAAGGCTGAGAAGAGAATTGGCAAAGTGTCGTTTTACAACAATGTCCTTTGCACCACGCCTACAAAAGGCAGGTCTTTTATCAGAGTGTGGAATGGAAAATGAGGCACTTCACGAAATCGCAGATATGCAGAAAGAATTGTTGCAAGAGATTCGTGGGGATATTGAAATGGCTTATCGTATTTATTTAATGTCATTGTATGCAGCATCTTTGCAATTACAGCTTCTGAGCATGGAAGCTGTTGCGCGTTTGGAACATACATATGAAACGCAGCAGGAAACAATTGATACCGTCATCAGAAGAATCGAAGCGTGTGAGAATCTGTTCCATTGGGAGACTGAAGTCAATATTGTACAACAGGCATTGATGTGTTGGCAGGATAAGAAATTCAGTAAATCGGAACCGTTTGAGTTGAATCGCGTATCATACACATTTATGTGTGGAAGTGATGTATGTGAGGAAGCCTATGTGTTTTATCGTATAATGGATAGACTGGCGTTGCCGCTAAGCAGTGGACTGGTTACAATGGTCAGTTCTATGGAACGGGTATGGTTTCGGGCACTTTTGGATATCAGTTATCATGTGGCACTTACGATGCTTGTACGAGGAACGAGAAGTGAAACGGTAAAATCACTTATATCACACGAACATATAGGAACATTAGATTATGAAACTTGTAACGCATGTGCAATGTACTTGATTCGGGTTTTAGAGACAAATCTTGAGGAATTAGGAGATGATGATGATACTGGACAAAATGCACTTCTCAATGCGATTGTTCAGAATGTTCCGGAGCTTTTATTACGATTTATAAGCCGATGTTCGGATGAGGTGCAGATGCAAGGTCTCCGTATGATTAAAAAGCTGATGGAGATTCCGGTTTTACCACAGTCATTTCCGACAGCAAGACTTCTTGTGGGACTTTTGAAACAGATTTCTGAGAAAAACAAGGCATGCATGCTAGGGGAGCTTTTGACAACAAAAATCTATGAACACCGAAATTTGATGGGACATCAGGATGCAATTGATATTTTTGACTATTATTTCAGCAAAGAGGATACAAGGTCAAAGCTTCCTTATTGCAAGGTAAAGGAAGAAACCATTGCGTACCTGTTATCAGAACCAGATACACTTTACAAATGGATAACGAAGGTAGCAAGGTTGGAAACACTACAGGGTTTGGGACTTTTAACGGAAGAACAGCAGGCAGCATATGGAAAGCTTTTGTGGAAGTATGTTGATGAAAAAACGAATTTACCGAATCTTCCGAATATGCACCTTTTCTTCTATGAGCAGATGCCGGCAATAGGGGGAAACGAACTACGCAAGTCAGTGAAGGCATTTTTCCTGAATCAGACCTTATCAGAACAGTTTAAAGATGAGGATGGTTGGAGAATTTCTATGGGAAGTATCACATATTTGGATGAACTCAGAAGCTTGTGTATTGCTTTGGAGAACGGATATTGGAGCTTGGAAGAAGCAGAGGTGCTTATTCAAAATATTATCGGATATTGGCCGGTACTGCATGGAAAATTAGATAAGAATGCTACGAGGGAGAAAACGATGTTCAGCAACGCAGGATATCAGGAATTTGAGGTTCGCGCTATAGGGATGATTCGGACTTTATCTGCACTTATAGATAGCTTGACAGTACCTTTGGGGGAGAAATCGAAGGCTGATATTCGTAATATGTGTAATGAAATGAAGGAATATGGAGTTGCAACCAGTGAGTTGGAGCTATATCTTTTAAAAGATGATGAGTTAGAAGCATTTGTGGCAGATATTCGAACCAGTTTAGGTGGGGAAAATGAGAACGCCATTATAGATGCGCTTCGTGCCGCTTCTGTTCTGATGAAAAAATATCCAGAATCCTCTGCAGCAAAGAAATTATTGAAGGAATTGCTGAATCTGTTTCACTATCGCAAGACTACTGGACTTGTGTCTGTAATCTGGATACTTCATAATCTGGTCTATGAACATTCAGGATTAATTACAGCAAAGATAGTTCGAGAGCTGGATGGCAATTTGTTCACATTCTCGCAATTGGAATCTTATAGTAAGGAACAGATTGCAGCACAGAAAGCATGTGCTGCTCTTGCATATCGTTTGAAATTGTGGAAACCGAAATACTGTGGTGCAGGTGTAGATGCATGGGAGAAATTGTGTTCCGGAGAAATCTGGAACGAGGTTAAAAATGAATGGTTAGATAAGTAAATCAGAGAGAAAGAAGTAAACTTATACGTTTAGCAATGTGATAAAAGCAATTACGAGAACACTGTATTATCAAAGATAAGAATTTGAAGAGTGAGGGAGATTAAATTGGCAGGAAAGACAAAGAACGAGCATTACGTTCCTCAATGTTATCTGAAAAGATGGAAAAATGAAAAGGGAAAAATAGTAGTCTATGATAAAGAACTTAACAACACACGATATAATAGCATTGCTGATGTAGCATGTAAAAGGTATTATTACGATATTGATTCAGAGTGCTTATCAACGCTTCAGGCGGACCTGTTAAAGAGAATTGGAATTGATCCAGAGAGTGATTCACAGTTTATTGAACATTTTTTAGGAGGACATGTAGAAAATCTTTTTTCTGAACTACTTAATCAAATTATTTCAAAAGCAGAGCACGCAACGCCATGGTATGAAAAAAATTGTTATTTTATTTCAGAAATGGATAAGGTGAATTTCGCAATTTGTCTTGCCTTTCAATATATAAGGACTGATTCTGTTAGAAAGGCGGTGGCGGATTCATCAGATTGTCTTCATCAAGTGCTTAAGGAAATCGATGTAACTCATGATGTAATAGACAAATATATTATAAAACAAGGCGAAGAAAAAAATATCCATGGTAATATGCTATTAGACGTTGAACAAATTATGGAATTGGCTGAAGGGTTTCATAATTTGATTTGGATTCTAGGAATCAATCGCACAGGGATACCATTTTATACTTCTGATAGTCCAATTGGAACCGTACCTCACGTAAATCACCCTTTTATGTCAATGGCAGGAATCAGAAGTGAAGGTGTGGAGGTGTTCTTTCCACTCTCACCAATGCATGTGTTACTCATGTACGAAGGCTCATATCATAAAAACCTCATATCATATGAGAGAAAATATTTATCCTTGACTCAGAAGGAAAGGATTGAATATTATAATTCAGTCAGCATTTTTGAAAGTGATAGAAATATTTTTTCGTGTAATGGAGATTTCAATATGGTTGAAAATTTGAGACAAGGAAATCCAGAAGCATTTGAATGCCCAAGAGTTCAAATAACTTGGAATGGTAAGGAGTATAGACCTACTAGATACAAAAATTAAATATTGCATACTTTCAGTGGATGATCACAAATGGGACAGATGGAAGTTTCCCTGCTCTCAATGAAAAATAGATAGGGCTTTATATGTTGAGAAGTTGATGGAATTGTCAAATAGTATCTCAAATGAACATAATGATGAGACATCATTTGAAATTAATTATGAATTAGCTAATACCAGGATGTATTGTAGAGATTTGGAGTATAGATTAAAAATATCCAAAATCATGAAGTGGGCATTTTTGATTTTAGGAATGATTCTTGGAATAATAATAAATTTATTAGTATGAAGTTTTGCCGGTTGGGAGTAGTATCTGGACCAGCATGTGAGAGCGAAAATGGATAGATAATGTTAAGAAAATAATTATATGGAGCGATGATGTGAAAAGTAATGAAATTATTTATGAGGAAGTTGATAAAAAAGTAATAGTGAATTTTAAGACTGAGTATATCAGACAAGAAGGTATTTGGGCATTGCATGGTAAAAAGAAAGCAGAGGAAAAGTATTCATGCTTACTAGTTGGTAAGAACAAAGATATAGGTTCGGAAATTATTAATGATTTGGGGCGATTGCATTTTGTTAGTTTTAGAGAAAATGGAACGATTAAGTATAAAAACTATAATAATGTTTATTGTGGATTTTCTTATGCGCCTTGGCAGGTACAAGATTATTTGTACCCATATATAGCAAAGGAATACTGTGCATTGAAATTTGTATGCATTCATGATAAATCAGATTTTCAAAAGGAACAAGAGTATGCTAGAGAAAAGGAAGCTTTTTTCTGGAGAAATGGACGTCCATATGGAACTAAGAATAGAAATTAGCAATATATTTAAGCGTTTGTAAAGTTTAAGCAAAAAATATACATTAATAGAAGGAACTAATACAAAATATACATTTACAAAAAAATTAAATAGGTTGGAGATTTTTTCATGAAATGAAGAATAAATAAAAAGAGAAGGGACATAATAATATATAGTAGGAAATGTTGCTTATAATTTTTAGATGTGGACAAAATGTCGGAATTGATGTATAATATCAAAGCATGAATATGCATTTTCATAGTCGGTAATAAACTTAATATCGTAAATGCAAAAGGGGACGAATTATGGTTAGGATAATTAAAACAGAATTAGAATATTTTAAGAATGTCCAATACGGTGAGATTAAGTACATGAACTATGGCTGTGTTGAAAAGAATGCATCCATTGAGAAAAATGATATTGTGGGTATTTATGGGCAAAATGGTTCTGGCAAAACAGCAATGATAGAAGCGCTAGATATTCTCCGTTGCGTTCTAAGTGGTCTCGCAATCGAGTATTCAGAAGTTGAAGGGCTTATTGATGATGATAAAAGAACAAAAATGACAACCACTTTCTTTGTTCAGAAAAATGGGAAAAAATATAAGGTTCAGTATAGCTTTGGTCTAGTAAAATCAGTGTCTGATAAAAGTATTCAGATTGTACATGAAGAATTAGTATATTGGAGAAGAGGCAAAACATGGAAAACACGTAGAGCTTTTTCGTTTGAGAATAAGTATTACAACACAGAAGCAATTTTGTTCGAATCTCCTGCAACATTTGAGTCAGATCATTTAAAAGCATTTCCTAATATGAACTTTTTAAGTCAAGCTAATCAAGCACAAAAATTGGCGATTGTATGTGCACAGAAGAAAACTTCTGTTTTCTTTAATGATTTACTCATTGCGACTATAAAGAATTCAGAAAATGAGTATGAGGAAGAGGAAACAATTTTTTCAGATATTATAAACAGTTTATTTGATTTTGGTAGATTATATTTTCAGGTAGTAAAGGTTAATCAGTTGGGCGCGATAAATAATAATCGTGTTATTCCAGTTAATATCCATAGTGAGACAGGGAATATAATTATGCAAGGTTGTCTTCCAATGTTTATGACCGGTCATGCAGATATTGATGAAGATATGTATAATCAGCTTTGTCATGCAACTGAGGCAATTAATATTGCGTTAAAAGCAATTATACCTAATCTCCAGATTGAAATTCAGAAAACAAGCGATGAAATAAATGATGAAGGAAAAAGAATTATTCAGATTGATGTATATTCTTTGAGAAATGAAAAACGTTTCTTAACGAAATACGAATCAGAGGGTATTAAGAGGATTGTATCGTTATTAAATTATTTGATTGCTTTTTATAACTCACCAGAAATATGTCTTGTGGTGGATGAACTAGATGCAGGAATCTTTGAATACCTATTAGGAGAAATTTTAGGTGTGCTTAACCAGGAGGCAAAAGGACAACTGATTTTTACATCGCATAATTTACGTATATTGGAAAAATTAGATAATACCAATATTGTATGTTCTACCATAAATCCTAATAACAGATATATCCGATTGAAGGGGATTGAAAAGAATAATAACAAGAGAGATTTTTACATAAGATCAATTGTGGTTGGAGGACAGAACGAAGAGTTATATGATGATACAGATCTTCAATCTATAGGATATGCATTTAGAAAAGCCAGTCGAAAAGATGCAAAATCAAAATTGAAGTTTTCATCTCAAATCCAAGAATTGTTGAATAAGCATTCTGAGGATGACTAGAAAGAGGTGATGTTCAATGACTAGAAAGACAGTAATCTTTATTGTTGAAGGCAATACAGATAAAACAGCATTAGAAAATATATTTCGTAAAATATATAAGAATAAAAATATTAACGTAGAAGTTACGCAGGGAGATATTACCAGTGATGCTGCTATTAAAGATGAAGATTTGGAAAATGTTATTTTTTCATTGGTAAAGAATTACATGGATGATAAAAAACTTCGTAAATCAGATATATGGCAGATTGTTCAGGTGTTTGATACGGATGGAACTTATGTACCAGAAACAGCTATTGTTCAGGGAGATACAAAAGAATTCTATTATACAGAAAGTACAATTTCTTGTAAGAATCGGCAGAAGATTATTGACAGAAATGAAATGAAGTCTAGAAGAATGGAATATCTTCTTCAGCTTGATTGCATTAAGGATATACCTTATAAATGTTATTTCATGTCATCAAATTTAGATCATGCTTTGTATGATGAACAAAATTTATCAGATGAAGAAAAGAAAGAGCGTGCTGATGAATTCGCTGGGTTGTTTTTAAATAAGCCAGAAGTGTTTATTGACTACTTGAATCAGTATGTTGTAAATGGTGTTCCAAGCAGTTATCCAAGTTCTTGGCGTTATATAAAGAATGGCTTGAATTCTTTGAACAGACATACCAATCTACATATTTATTTTAAAGATAATCCGTATGGATTTTAGAAAATCCCAGCTATACTGTTACGGTGATGGAATTGTTCAATTCATGATAAGCCTGATACGCTGAGGTAAATGAGAACGGTAAAACCTTATACAAGTTCTCATGTCCTGTGAATGCGGCACAGATGTCAGATACCATCGAGACAAGAATAGTGATTGATAACAATACCAAGGAATAGTATTCCTACAGTGTAAAGGAATGTGCAAGCGAGCTCCTGTCAAAATCAAACGAGTATCCGGCAGAAACAGTTAAGCTGGTGAAGGCGCTCTTAAACTATGGAGCTGCAGCGCAGACCTTCTTTAAATATAACACTGACAAGCCGGCAAATAGTATTTTAAGCGATGCCGATAAGGCTGTAGATGCGGCTGATTTTGATGCATATAAGGCTGTTATTAAAGCGGGTAGTGCAAATGGTCAGAATAATGGACTGTCATATTACGGAAGCTCCCTGATATGTAAGTCTGAGATGACGGTAAGACATTATTTCATTTTAGATAATGGCAGTGATATTAATAATTATAAGTTCAGCTATATAGATACAGATGGCTATAAGGTCAGTCTGACGCCTAAAAAGCCTCAGACGGCGGAGTATACTGTGTAGATATAAGCGGAATAATGGCATGCAGCCTGAATAAGAACTATGCATGCAGGGTTACAGGTATGGACAGCTCACAAATCATAGAGCTTAATTATGGCCCGTTAAGCTATGCATACAGCGTTGCAAACGATAAAGACTCATCAATAGAATTAAAGAATCTGATGAATGCGCTGTATATGTATTCTGAGATGGCAAGGAAGGTAAAAGATAATTAAAAAACTTTTAAATACTTATTTCACACACAAGGACTTAGTAAAGGAGTATTTCGGTAATATTTTATGAATGAACAGATCAATTATGGACTATTCATTTATAAAGAATAAAACTAAGGAGTTTTTGTAATGGAACAAATATTATTGCTAACTAAAGAATATTCAAAAAATCGTCATCTGGAGATGATTCAAAGGGTTTCAAACAATGTAATGGATGAATTGGAGTTATTATATGATACGACATGGGAAATTAATAAGCATATTGCACCGTATGAAATACTTACGCAATTGATGGATTGTTATTATTGTCTGCCAGAAAGACCAGATTTGGCATCATTATTTTGCTGGCAAGCCATTAATAATTCATATAACCAATATCTATTGAGCGATGGAAATTTTCTCCGATTAAGCGATACAAAGGGAATTGATGTTTTATTAAAGCATATTCATTTACGGTATGGAAAATATGGTGTATACCTTGACAAATACTATGATAAGATATCTACAAAATCGTATCATTATGCAGCGTCGTATATTTTAAAGGGACACGTTATTAAAAAAGCCGGGTTTGCAGATAAATATGCAAGCAGTTCGTATACTACATTTGTAAAAAAATTCAAAAATCTTTATAATGTCATTGCTGATTCTTATGGGAAAGCATATGAACAAGTAACTGCTCCTGGACTAAATGGAAATTTTGTAAAATTGAATATTTCAAATTGTGATAAGAGTAGAAAAATTATTTACAGTCTTGCGTTGAAATTAAAGAACTTAATGACAGGAATGAGTGTCAATATCACCTTGAAAAATGCTACATCACAGACAACATCTGTTATTTTAACAGATAAGGAAAGACTGGAATTTTTAGTATATTGCATATTGTATGCATCAAGGTGTAACAATTTTCATGGTAGTGTAGCATCAAGACTCAATAGTAGATATGCAGATCAAGAATCTTATATTACATATATGAACATCTTTCTTGTAGAATATATAATTCTTGCTATTTCATTGAATGAAAGAGGAATTTTATCAGATAATGAATTACTTCGGATGAAGAGAAATGAGTCATTAATGATGTAGGTTAATATAGGCAAGAATATGTAATGGAGTAAGGGGACAAATGGAACTTAATAATATATATAATTTTAAAAATCCAGTTAAACACTTTTTGAACATTGATGGGTTGATTTTCCCAAATAACATCTCTTCTTTTGATATTGGTTCTCTAGATTGGGCAGAACCAGTTGCCTTCAGAATACATAAAGACGGTGATAAATATAGAACATTAAAAATGCCCAATATACTCAATTTGGTAGCTGCATATCATCATTTTAAAAATATGCCATATTTTGATAAAATTCAAAACATGGATAGTGCGCATAAAAGATTATCAGCAAATATTGAGACAGGGGATTTTGCGGCAGGTGAGTATGATTTTCAGTTAGAGAATGATTTTAATAATCTATGTATTTATGATAATCTAATAAGACTGGATATCAAGGAGTATTATGGAAGAATATATACACATAAAATTGATTTCAATGGTCACGAAGAACGTTACTTGTCAAACTTGAATTGTGGAGAAACAAATGGTTTGTTGATGGGGAACTATATATCATTGTATTTTGCAGAAAAAAAGCTTTCAGAAATCAGCCACCTGATAGAACAAAGCATTGTGGATGCTGGAATAGATTGTGAGTTTTCATATTTTTCAGATGATTTTTATTTCTTCTGTAATGAAAAAGATAATGATAAAATAATCGAAATTTTTGATACAGCAATTGAAGAGCATGATTTGGAGCGGAGTGATAAAAAGGCAATATGGACATATGAGTCTTTTAATAATCATAATTTGGTAGCACGTTATTGGAAAAAGCTTATTGCACATTGCAATATACGGTTTAACCCGAACAAGGATAACAATAAACTCTATTTTATCAATCAAATGGTTTATCGCATGTCCAAGTTAGATGATGACAAATTGAAAAAGGTATTTGTAAATAATGTTTTTAAAATCAGGTACTTTAGAGAATTGAAATTGGATAAATTTCAAGTAAAGGAATATGATTATCATCAATTATGTTTCTTGCTAAAGTTTTCTCCAGAATCAATGTTATATGCAACAGATCGTTTTGCTGATATGCAGGCATTTGATAATCAAAAAATGCATCGCTTTTTTGAGGTTCGTTACAAAGAGTGCTTGTTAAAGAGTTTCAATGAGGAGCAATTGTACTATTTTTATGCAATTTCACTCTTGGGGTTTAATGATATCATTCAGAAATATTCAGGACTTGTTTCAAAATCTAGGAATCAAATTTTAATTGCTTATTATTTACAGGATGATTTGTTTTCTGAGGATGAAGTGGCTTATTTAAAAACTTTAACAAAAGAACAGTATTGGTTTCAGAGTTACCATCTGATATTAAACAGACAAGAGTTATTGCAAGATATAGAAAATAGCATTGAAACTTTCCTGATTCCGGATTCAGTAAAATTGCCAAAATGTAATAAAAGCAGCAAGGCACAAAAGAGAACTGCATATTTGTCGTTTTACAAAGAAAATATACAAGCGGGAAAATCTATTATTCGAGACATATCTGGCGTTAAACAGGCAATCAAGGACTATTTGGAATTGCGGATTGAAGAAAGTGAAGAGGCTTTTGAGGACGAAGAAGAATAGTATAGTATCGTAGGTTGGTTATTAAATGTTAACTTCCAATAGTGAAGTTCTATAAAGAAAATCTAAAGTATCTTGTAGAGACTTATCTTAAATGATATAATTTCAAAAAGTAGGAAAGAAAAGAGTGTTTGCAAATTTAAACCATTACAGTAGGGGGGTGATGTTTGTATTAAATGGAATTGTATATGCTAATGAAAAGTCAGAAAATATCCAAGTAGTATCTGTTAAACCATTGGATGATATGATGATGATTCTTACATTTTCAACAGGAGAACAGCGGCTTTTTGACGCATCTATCTTAACAGGATCTGCCTATAAACCATTGTCTGATGAAGATACTTTTAAAAATTGTAAAGTAGTAGATGGAGTGGTTACCTGGCTGGATGAGGAGATTGACTGTGCACCTGAATATATGTATGTAAATAGTTACGAGTATCCCTCTCTTAAACCTGCTATCTGATTTTAAGATTCCTTAATATCCTTGAAAATATGGAAAAACCTGCATTTCGTATTGCAAAAGTGTAGGTTTTTTTGATATATAAAGCGAACCGATGGTTCGATTCTAAAAACCAGTGGAGCTAAGCAAAGCTTAGCTCTGGTGCTACTGATGTGAAATAATCAGGTGGGGTAGTGCTGTTGCTTATGGGGGCTTATCACGAATATCAATTGATTCCAGCATCCGTAGCTAAATAAAAATAAAAAACGTAAATTACATATTGACTTTCGTGAAAAGGTTTGATAGTCTAAAGACAAGAATATAGAAAGCTGACCAACAAGATGCGTTCCATCGGGGCGATGAGTTGATAATCAGGTCCTTATATCGTTTTAACGAATTCCGTTGAAATATGTATGCGACAGACGTGGAGATACGAATGTTGCTGTGCATAGTTGCACAGTTTTTTTGTACCCTCTTGTTGGATTGGTTTACTGTAAATCTATCTAGCAAGGGGGTATTTTTATGTCCGGATAAGAGTTAAATTTCATAACAAAGTTACTATTAACATGTATGAAAAGGAGAAATCAGTATGGTTTACGAATTAATGGATCGTTTAGTTTTAGGTAAGAAGTATCAGTTGCAGGAGATCTACGATTTAATCGAGGACTACTGTGTTGATAATGGTATTGACGACTGGAAGCATAAGGTAAGAGCAATGTTAGAAGAAAAGAACGGTGTACGTTCTCTTGGTAAGTATGAAGTTACATATTATGGCGATTGCACTTATTCAATTGGTTAATGAAAGGTAGGTAAAGGATTATGAAGTTTTATGAAGTTAGAAATAATAAGGTAACAGCGTTGTCAGCACTTAAGCGTAAGAGCTCAGCACCACAGCTTGTAGTTGTGGCGCCTTCGGGCTCAGGCAAGAGTACACTCATTTATTTGTTAATGAATCATCGTCTTATTCCGTATATGAAGATTGGTATTGGTGAAAAGAGCCAGACCACAATTATTCCATGTGAATTTTGCTTTGATGAGAGAATTGTAGACGACGAAACATTTGCAGTTCAGATTATTAAGAAGGATTATGCTAGCAAGGATATTCATATGGTGGTTTTAACAGTTCTTATGGATTTGTTTGGAAGAAATGACTGTGATACGGAAGATACAATTGAGGCTTTTGATGAGAAGGTATTAGATCAGATTCTTGAACCTGAAGAGGCTCACTATCATTTGAACCAGATTAAGGATGATATTTCTTTAGGAGAGCTTCTGGATGCGTTGATACCAATTCTTGATTACATTGTTGATAATGATTTTAAGGCAAAGGTAAAGAAGCGCAGAGATGAGCTGAAGAGTAAAAAAATAAGACTTCCAGAAGTTAGGGAGATGATCTTTGAAGAGATGTTTGATGAAATGCCGGGGGATATTAAGGCAGGCTATGTAGAGTGGCTTAACAAGATTGGTGACAGAATCAACGAAATCTTAAATAATGAGGTTGGTTCAGATATGCTTGAAGGAAAGATGCTTCAGTATAGTTTAGGCGATGATAATAATGGAACTCATATATTGGAAGTTTTGTTTGATCCATTTGCACCATTTAGCTTGGTTATTGACCACATTTCTGTAGCTTGTAGACCTCGTCAGGAGCTTATTGACATTGCTCAGGAAAAGTCACCTGAGCTTCCATTTAGATTCTGTATCAGAGATACAATGGGACTTACTCAGAAGGGGATTGATGCGGCAAGTACGAAAGATGCTTTAGAGGCAGCACTTAACTGTAAAGCGGATACAATTCTCTTCTTACTAAGCCTTGATGAGAGAGATGATACTTTATCAGAATGTTGTAAGGCATTGGTTGAAAAGAAAGATGAACTGATGAAAAAGAGCCATCTTGATACATCCGTTTATGTATTGTTTACAAAGGCTGATAGAAAAGTTGAGAATCTTATTAACAAGAGGAACACTGGCGACTTGTATATTGATGAAAATACTTATAGGGAAAATATACAGAGTGTTTTAGCTGAGTTGGAATCAATGGTTCACTCATATGCTGATATGCTTCCGCAGGAGGAAGTAGGATGGCTTTCAATGAGATATTTGAAAGATAGTTATGTTTTGAAGGCATTAGAGGGTGATGAGCGTAAGCGTAACTTTGAGCCAGAAGGACTTTTTGAAAAGATAGTTGATTATTCGATGAAAACTTTAAGAAGTACATTACCAGCAGGAGTTAAGAATCCATTATTTGTTACAGCTATTGAACCAGATAAACCAGCTATACAGGTAGTGGTTGATCCAGAGAAGATTAAAGCTGAAATTGACAGTATGCAGCATAATCTATGCATTGAAACAGATATTGTAAATGGCTATGTAATTAGTGACAAGACGCCTAGACTTCATGGTAGAAGCGTATACTGCTATTGGAATAATCTAATCATTGGTTTAGGACATAAAACAAAGGCTTCTGTATACGGTAACTTCTCTATTAATATGAAGGGACTTCTTAAGAGAATGCTTGGTAATGTATTCGCATCATTTGCAAAGTTTGATGAGAATAGTGCAGTGAAGTTTACCGCAGATAACTTGGATGATGAAGTGCTTATGGATGTATTAAAGACTTTGTTTGGAAGTGATGATATTGAGGCTGGTCTAAATCCAGCATTAGGTGAAAAGAATATAGCACTTCAGCGTTTGTATGAGTTCTATGTAGCGTATTTTATGGATGAGTCAAGATTTGCATCATTAATTGACAGAGTAGCTTATGATTTATCATATGGGAACCCGGAGTTGAAGCAGTATTTAACAAATATTTATAATAATACACCTAGTTATGATGGCGCCATGAGAAAGCTGCAGATTTCATTTAAGTCATTCTTTGGAAGCGATGATTTTACTAGAATTTTTGTAACTGAGTTAAATCAGGTTATGACTGAAATGGTTAATAAAGCATTCATTATCATTTAGTTATGAGGGGAGGCTTTTTATGTCATTGACAGAGAATGAAAAGAAGGTCATTGAAGCTCTTCGCAAAATTGCAAAGCGCAGTAATGATGCTGAAGTTAGAATTGACAAGAATGGAGAATTTAAGGTTATAGAAGTAAAAAAGAATATTGTCGTCGGATAAATGGGTATCAGGTAAGAGCTAACGGGAGCTGAAGAATTAAGTTGTTATACTTAGTTCTTTAGCTCCTATTTTTTTTATTTATCGGTATTGCTCGTTAGCCTTCTCATTCTCTGCTCCGATGGTTTAACTGGTATCAAGGATGCAATCTCTATGTTTTATATCGGTTATTGATAGGCTTCTTCAGTATTATTTTACCAACATGGACAAATTCTAGCGAATAAAAGTCCCGGATGCTGACTTGAAAAAGTAAATTCCAGTGCAAGAGTAAATTCCATCGTGATTTAAAT
>ENA-OPDW01000328-OPDW01000328.1-human-gut-metagenome-genome-assembly--contig:-NODE-328-length-39960-cov-3.303922_pt1 | contig 39960 bp, 38 predicted proteins | sample MGYA00241264_ERZ501508 | MGnify/ENA primary metagenome ERZ501508 (study PRJEB25962, sample SAMEA2042575) | human gut metagenome | biome: human gut; feature: human-associated habitat; material: faeces...
CCTGCGCTGCAAACCTGATGCGTCCGGCAATCTATGGAGCATATCATCACATTACCGTGGCAGGTAAAGAAGATGCACCTTGCAACCACAAGTATGATGTGGTAGGTTCTCTTTGCGAGAACTGTGATAAATTCGCAGTAGACCGTATGCTTCCGAAGATTGACATGGGTGATTATCTGGTGATCCATGATACAGGAGCACATGGTTATTCTATGGGATATAATTACAACGGACGTCTTCGTTCCGCAGAAGTTCTTCTGAAAGAGGACGGAGGTACACAGCTGATCCGCAGAGCAGAGACGCCGGCAGATTATTTTGCCACATTTGATTGCTTTGATATTGGGAAAAAGCTGATAAAAGAATAGTTTCTAGTGTGAACAAATCTGGTATAATGATAGTATCTTTCTGATAATGGAAAGATACTATCACTTTTTAGAGGAGGATAAATTTATGAGGAAACGGGGCGTGTTGGCAGCAATGCTGACAGGAGTAATGCTTGTGTTGTGCGGATGTGGAGGCATGACGACAGATGAAGCAAAGGATTATGTAAAATCTGCACTGGATGCCGGTTACAAGGCAGAATTTAAAGAATATGCAGAAATAACAGACTCCACAGAAAAAGAGGCAAAGAAAGAATACGAGACAAATCTTGATAACAGTATGAAGGAAGCCGGATTTGATGAAACAGGTGTTTCGGATGAATTGAAGGCTAATTATCGTAAGCTTTTTGAAAAAATGTTAAAATCTGCCAATTATAAGGTTGGAGAGGTAAAAGAAGCTGGAGATGATGAATTTAAGGTATCCGTAGAAGTTCAGCCATTTACAGCATTTTCCACAGTATCTGAAGAACTTGACAATTGGGTAACAGATACATATTCAAATATCGAATATGTCCCAAGTGATGAAGAACTGAATGAAGCGATCATGAAAAAGATGTATGAACTTATGGATGAAAAAATGAATAATCCGACATACGGTGATAAGACTACTGTAACTGTCAATGTAAAAGTTGATAAAGACGGAGCTTATTATATTCCACAAAAAGATCTTACAGCAGTAGACGATGCACTTTTCCCGGAAGATTCACTTTAAAAAGTAATATACTGCTAAATAATAATTTAATAACACAGGTTTTAGGGATTGACATTCTTAGAACCTGTGTTGTATTATATACGAAAATACTTGAATGACATTCAGTTATTCAGTCTTTAATTATCAATAAATGTTCAAAAAAGGCAGATCAGAATTCTTATATGATGTTGCCAGACAATCCATTTATATTTGTAAATATGTAAGAAAGTAATCCGGTAAAATGAACGTTGTTTTTTGAAGGGAGGTAGTGACAGCGGTCGGATTAATATTATAAATGAAAAAAGAAAGTGAGGAAACATATGACAAAGATGCATAGAGGCAAAAAGGCCGCAGCTTCTTTGATGGCAGGAATTTTATTGTGTCAGATGTTTGTTTTTGGTGTGTCAAAGACTTCTGCAGATGCCAGAGAAGTTGCAAAAAAGATGAGTTTTGAAGTTGTTGGAGAAGGAATAGTAACAGTGACAGATACAGCAGAAAGAACGCAGGAGATTACATCCGGAAGTGTGATAGAAGTACCAAAGGGAATGTGTGTGCGCGTACAGGCCGAATCCCCGAAAGAAACGGATATTGCAGTACATGTGTTGGATAAAGACGGAAATTATGAGTTGGAAGATGTATCAGAAGTGCAGGGGAAATGTTTCTGGCGAGACGTCACTGCTATGGAATTGGAGAAGAAAGTTGTAGTTACTTTCGGTAAAGAAGATAAGAAAATAAGAGCAGTAAGAACAGGACAGACACGTGGAAATTATAATAAACCGGAAGCAGGGGATGTGTTTACCGGAAATTGTGTAATCACTGCTGTAGATGGGGGAAATGGACATACCGTACATAGTGTAACGATAGGCGGATTTACCGGAATCCTGGCTGGAGTAACAGCTACTGGTGGCTGTGCGGATCACACAGCTGCGGCTCCGTATGTTGGCCAGGAGTATACATACAGATATACGGTTACCGGAGTTAATAAAGTTACCGGCGAAGTGATGGGGAATCTGTATTGTACCAGTGTTACAGGATCGACGGATGGCGTAACAAAAGACAGTGGCGGAAGACTGATCGGATATCAGAGAATCAGTGGTTCTGCGTTGATCTACAGAAATTACAGCGGCTATGCGAAATTAAAAAAGGGGAAAACACAGACGGTGCTTACGAATGGGAATCCACAGTATTCTCTGGAAGACGCATGCTATGGAATTTACAAAGATCGGTCGGCGACCAATGAAGCAGCGACATTTACGACGGATAAAGAAGGAAATTCTAACACTGTAGAACTTGAAGAGGGAACTTACTATGTGAAAGAAAAGAAAGCGCCGAAAGGATACCGGCTGGATGAAACGGTTTATCCTGTGACTGTTGTTTCCGGCCAGACTGTTTCTGTAAACGTGAAGGATGTGCCGGTGTACTCGGATATGGAACTTATTCTTGAAAAGATTGATCAGGAATATAAAGCAGGAAAATCACATGGGGCAGGAAGTCTGGAGGGTGCCGAATTTACCGTATGTTATTATGCAGGCATATATGATCAGGCTACACTTCCAAAAACGCCGGACAGAACCTGGGTCTTAAAATCGAAAAAAGAAAAAGATAGATATGAAAGCAGATTGAATAAAGATTATCAAATTAGCGGGGATGATTTTTATTATGCAGAAGATGGAAAGATTCCGGTACTTCCGCTTGGAACGATCAGTATTGAAGAGACAAAAGCACCGGAAGGATATTCACTGGACGGAGCGTATATAGAAAGTGTAGAAGGGAAAACAGAGGGCACATATTATCTGACTAAAATTATACAGGACGGAAATCTTGCGAAGATACAGGGAGGCAATACATATAAAATTGCGGATCGTATATTCAGAGGAGATATAGAATTTCAGAAGAAAGATGAAGAAACACAAGAATCTATGGCAGGAATTCCGTTTCGAATCACATCTGTAACGACGGGAGAGAGCCACATGATTATGACAGATGCGAATGGATATTTTTCATCGGCCTCCAATTATGTAAAACACAGTGAAAATACCAATACAGGTCAGGCAGAAAGCGGAATTTGGTTTGGGCTTAATAGCGGCGGAGAGATGTCGGAAGTAAATGATGATAATGGTGCATTTCCTTATGATACTTATAAAATGGAAGAACTACGCTGTGGACAAAATGTGGACAAAGCATTGTACAAAGGAACATTTAAAATTTCCCGTGACAATTATATATTAGACTTGGGAACAATTATGAATCCTGATCTTGTGATCTCTACAGTGGCGAAGGATGAAGAGACAGGAACTCATTATTCTAATGCAGATGAGAGTGTAACGGTGATAGATACGGTTACTTATACAGGCCTTAAAAAGGGAAAAGAATATGTCATGAAGGGAATACTGATGGATCACAAAACGGGGGAGCCTGTTCTGGATTCAAAAGGGAAGAAAATATTCGGATTGCAGAAATTCATTCCTAAAACAGCAAAAGGCAGTGTGGAAGTAGAGTTTAATTTCGATGGAAATACATTAGCAGGAAAAAATATTACAGTGTTTGAAGAGTGTTATCTGGACGAGGAGCTGATCGCGGTACATAAAGATATTGAAGATGTCAGTCAGATGATACATTTTCCGAAATTGAAGACTTCTGTGAAAGACGATCAAACGGGAATACATATTATAAAGTCTGAAAAGGATATGCAGATTACCGATACGGTAGAATATCATAATTTAAAGAAAGGAAAGAAATATAAGATTACAGGAATCTTAATGGACAAAGATACCGGAAAGGCAGTAAAAGATGCAAACGATGAGAAGATAACATCAAGTGTGGAGTTTGTTGCGGAAGATACGGATGGATCGGTAGATGTAAAATTTAATTTTGATGGAACGAATCTCGGTGGGAAGATACTGGTGGCATTTGAAAAGCTTTATTATGGCGAGAAATTATATGGTACACATGCGGATCTGGAAGATGAAGAACAGACTATGTATGTACCAGAGGTGGAAACGGTTGCGCTTAATAAAGAGACAGAAACGCATCATGCACTGGCGGATGGAACTGTAGAATTGCTTGATACTGTAAAATATAGGAATCTGCTGCCGGGTAGAAATTACACATTGCACGGAATGATCGTAGAAAAAGAAACGGGAAATCCGGTGAGTGAAGAAAGGACATTAGAATTTGTTCCGGAAAAATCAGAAGGAAGTGTAGAGCTTGGATTTGAAATCAGCGCCGATGAGCTGTGCGGAAAAACGATAGTTGTGTATGAAGAAATCAAAGCAGACGGTAAGAGCATAGCAGAGCATAAAGACCCGGAAGCGAAAGAACAAAGCATTTATTTCCCGGAAATTGGTACAAAAGCGTTAGACGAGAACTCAAAGACACAAGAAGGAGAGGCAAAGGAAAAGCAAAAAATCATAGATCAGATAACTTATAAGAATCTGTTGCCAGATGAAACCTATGTTTTGAAAGGTGTTTTGATGGATAAAGAAACCGGAAAAGAATTAGTTGATGAAAATGGAAAAAGAGTGACTGCCGGGATATCTTTTGTTCCAGAAAATGAAGAAGGAACGATTGAGATAACATTTGAACTGGATGCACGCAGGTTGGCTGGAAAATCAGTTGTAGTATTCGAAAGGCTTTATGATGAAGAAGAACACTTGATCGCAAAAGAAGAAGATATCGAAAATGCAGATCAGACTGTTTTGTATAGAAAACAGGAAATTCCGAAAAATACAATTGTAAAAAAGCCGGGGCATAATTCAAAGGAAGTTCGAAAATCTCCAAAAACAGGTGATGAAAATCGTATGGATTTATGGCTGGTAATGTTGTGTGTGTTTGGAATTGCAGTGGTAACAGAAATTGTTATTTATAAAAGAAGAAACAGATAAATATTTTATTGCTACCTAAGGATATGAACATTTTTTGTTTCCGTTGGTGTGCTATTGCCGGAAGTACAATATAAGTAACGGTGCAAGTAGAGGGCGAGTGATCGTCCTCTTGCATATTATATAATACATGTGACATCGCACAGAAAGGAGCAATTATGGCACATTTATTTTTAATAGCCGGACATGGAGCCGGTGACAGTGGAGCTGTTGGATATGGTTACACAGAAGCAGAGAGAGTCCGGGCGCTCGCAAGACGAATTGTAGCATACGGAGGAAGTGACAGCCAAAGGTGGTCACGTGATCATCAAAGAAGGATATAATCCGGATCAGTATGATACAGCACTTGCTAACTTCATCGGGTCATTCTTCCCGGGCAGAGCCAATAAAGTTGTAGGCAGAGCACACCTTGCAAATGTCAATCGTGCAGCTACAAAAGGTTACAGTTATCGTTTGCTGGAGAACGGATTTATTTCAAATCATGAAGATTTAAACAAATTCAATTCCCAGATTGACGATCTCGCAAGAGGAATTCTTAAAGCTTTTGGTATCACATCTGCAGCGCTAGTAGCATCAGTCAAGAAGACAGAACCTGTCGATGGAGAGATCAAGTCCGGTGGAGAAATCCAGAACAAGGCGGATAAGTTTGGTACAATCTCATATCAGGCTCACATGAGAGGCTTTGGATGGGGTAACTGGCAGTCCGATGGCTTAATGGTTGGTTCTACCGGTCAGAATCGTAGAATTGAAGCGCTTCATATTAAGCCAGACGGAGAGACTGACGTTGTAGTTCATATGAAAGAAATCGGTAATAAAGAATACAAGAACATCAAGAAGGACACACTGATCGGAACCACCGGACAGAACAGAAGACTGGAAGCAATCCGGATCACCGGAAGGGAATCTTTCTACCTGTACAGAGTCCACCAGAAGAGTATTGGCTGGTCAGAATGGGGCAACAACGGAGAGTGGGCTGGTACGACCGGAAAAGGACTGCAGATGGAAGCACTGGAGATTAAGAAATCCATGTTCTCAGTCGAACCGCACGTACAGAGCAAAGGATGGCTGTCACCAAAAGCCGCAGAGAATGTAATCGGTATCACCGGCCATGCATTACGTCTGGAGGCAATCCGGATCAACCCATACGGAAAGACCATTAAGGCAAAGGTTCATATCCAGAGCAAAGGATGGGTGGATTACGGCATGATTACCAAAGATACGATTATCGGAACCGTAGGCGAAAAGAAACGTATCGAATGCTTATGCTTTGAAGGTGACTTTGAATATCGTGTTCATATACAGAGTTCCGGATGGACAGATTGGACAAAAGCAGACGGAGTAGCAACGCTTGGAACTGTAGGACAGGAACTTAGGATCGAGGCTATTCAATTTAGATAATTGGATGGGATAAAACTGGCAGCAGTGAAGAGTGTGTTCTGGTATGACTACTTTTTTACGTTTATTGACTGCTGCCAGTTGCTGTTTTTCTTTAGGAAATTTGTGAACGGTCTTGCTGATATCAGTGATATAATTCATATCTACGTCATTGAACTGAGCCAACTTAATAAAAGATCAGTTCGAGTATTGGTTGGGAGCGTTGCCGTTTTATAATAATGTAAAGGCAGAAGGGATTGTGCTATAAATGGATATATGTTATAATAAACATAATATATAGAAACGGAAAATACCAATATGGATGAAAAGAATGACTTGATAAAAGTTGGAAAATATGATTTGCGATATAATGAATTGTTAAGTATTGATATAGAAGAGTTAGACATATTTAGGTCAAAAGGTTTACCAGCACATATGGTTAAAAGAAAACATTTTAATTGTTTAAAGTATATTGATTATCTTCCGGAGATTATAGAAAATCCAGATTATGTAGGTGTTAATCCTAATGAAAATGATAAAAGTATTCTAAGAATGTATTGGTTGGAGTAAAGTTGGAAAAAGATGGTCAATATTTATATGTTTCTTCGATGTATAGTATAAATGTAAACAACATACATTGATAATAAGCATAGTTATTTTTGAGGTCGGAAATGGTTCCCGACGCACTCTGAAAAGAGTACCTGAGATGATGGATACACCGCCCATCCAAAAGTAATTATGCTTTTTATATTTGACTATTAACGGGAATAATAGAAGCACACTTAAGGGAGAAACGCCTTTAGGTGTGCTTTTCTTTGTCCTGCTGCCGTTCGTGAATTTCTGATACACTCTTTTCAAGAGAAGCTTTATTCCATTGCTGACGGACAGTTTCATGTTCTGACTCGACAATTCGCCGACTCAGATAATCATTCGTCCAGTTCATTAAGAAGTTTGGAATAATAGGTAAATGCTGAATGATGGAAAAAACAATATCTTCTGATTTTGATTTTATGATGTAGGAAAGGCACTTGCCGGAGTATTAGGAGTGTGCAGTCTTGCGAATACAATGTTAAAAGCTATGGATAAAGCTACAGAAGAAAAGGAGCAATTAAATGGCAGAAGATTTCAGAATTCAAGTCGAAGCCGATCTTGACACGTCCGCTATAACGAAACAGCTAGCGGACTCTTTTAATATTTCGGACAAATCCGTCCTGAAAAATCTCAATAAACAGTTGAATAAAAAGCATTTAAGACATGAAGCAAGGTATTTGTATATGCAGTATTTGGTTGCAAGAGGATATAGTGATTACTGGAAGGGGAATATGTTTGTGGAAGAGTAAATGATAATATATGTATTTATAAAATGAGAATGGCTATCAAAATATGGTATCGTAAAAAGTCAGCGTTTAAGCGGAAAATTAAAGATTGAGAGTAGAAAATTGAAAATCAATACCTACTGAAAATAGTAGGGAATGTAAAAGATTTTTGGCTTAAAATGGGAGTTTTTACGATAAGGGGCACGATAATAGGAATGATTCCTAATATTCTTGCAGATGCCCATATTTACTGGGAAAATTAAGGATTGGTATTTTTGCGATTAGTTGAACAAATTTGCTTTAAAATGGGAATTCTTTGGATATCGATGCCGGATAAATGATATCGTAATAGAATGATTTTTTTACTGTGGATTCGGTATCATTCTATGCATATATCCGTGTGCTTATAATCAATATACAGACCATACAGCTATTTCAATAATCAGTATAACAAATTCTCTGGCTAAATCATTAGAATTGAAATATGAGCAAATAAATGTGAAATAACTATAGTGACAGTACAGAAGTGTGATAAGATGTAATTATACTATTTTATGAGGGAGATGGTCAGTATGGAAGACCAGAAAAGTACAGCAAAAATTAAAGGCATCATTATGAATGAACTTTTCAAAGATGTGAATGGTAAACAGTGTGTTCTTGATTGGTATCTTTTGAAAAAAACAACTAAAGTTGAGCTTAGTAAGTATTCTTTGCAGTTTTTGGAGAAGTGTGAAGATCAGCTTTTTAAAGAAGTGGATAAGGGGAAGATATTGTTCTTTAAAAAGTATGAATATGAAAAAATATTGAACGAATACTTAGAATATGAATACAATGGACATAATTTGCAATTAATATATTTAATAAAGAAAGAATGGAGAATGAGAGGAAGGCTATTGCCAATATAGATAAATTAAAATGGACAAAAAAGATTCATTCAAGTTCAAATATATATTCCGCTAAATGCCTTGATGGTAATAATATTGATGTGTCTATTACAAAAGCTACAAAGAAAAAGGAAAGAGTATATCAAGTATTATATGCAGGAAGTCCAGTAGAATTTGTTGATTATGATATTCAAGAGTTGATGAATAAAATAGAAAGCACAAAACCAAGAATTGATAGAACTGGATGTGTATCAGTATTAAGACCTAGAAATGCTCGTCATCTAAATGATAACAGACAGAAGAATTCTGATAAAGATGCGAGAAGACAGAAGGAATTTAAGGAAATTTTAAAAGAGGAAGAAAGCATAACAATACAAATATCAGAAAAATATGGCATAAGCTATCGGAAAATAGAAGAAATAGAAGAACGGTATCAAAAGAATTGTACATATTATCATTTTGATCGACAAAAAAGATGCTCTATAAAGGAATGCCCTTGTACAACTTTATTATCGCATTGTATACATAGAAAAAAATTTTTAGATGAAATAAAAAAAGAATCAATAAAAATATCTTCAAATCAAAGAAAAGAGTCTGCACAAAAAGATGTAATTTGGAAAAATGTTGTAAACAAAAGTGGCTTAAAGCTAGGTACAATAGAGGAAATATCACGGAGAATGAAAAAAATGTGCAAATACTATAAGAACGGGAAATGTACCAATAGTGTAGGGTTACAATCGTGTTCATTATTTAGTGAAGAGTGTATATGCTTTAAGGACTATATCGAAGCAATAGAACTTGAAAGAAAAAAGAAAGATGCAAAAAATAAGAAATCCAATATTGATACTACACCATCCAAAGAAATACAACAGCCATCCGAACCAAAGCTTCATAAAATCGGAGTAAAAGACTTCATTATCAGAGGTAATGTATTTCGATGTATGCACAAATCACATCAGATACAGAATGTAGATGCTGAAGTTAAGGTCAGTTTAAATAATGGAGAAGACAAGCTGTTTCAAATCTCTGCCGGTTACTGCCAGCAATGCAATGTTTACTTCATAATGGAATCTACATACCAAGAATTAAAAAGAAAAGGTATCATATTATGCCGGGTAACAGATTCTAAAACATATGCTAAGGGTGGATTTATGAATGGTTCTAAATTAGCACAGGAATCTATTCTAATGCAGTATGGATATAATGTATCTCAAACGGTCGGATTATCTGAACGTCAGAGACAAAAGATACTTGCAGTGATGATTGATAACAAAGTCTTATCCAAGAGTGAGATCATCAGCTATCTTGATTTCTTTATCCGGCAGCATGGAACGAGAAATAATATGGGAATTGCAATTTCTAAGTGGGAAGATGATCGTGAATTTGTAGAACATTACAGAAGCGGAGAGTATACAAAATTTGGTGTGAATGCCATATATAGAAGATAATAATATAGCACCGGACAAAATAATGTCTGGTGCTTTTATCATGCAAAAATATTAATGTCGATTTCTCATAGCTTTAATCAGATTCTTCAGAGCTGCAACTTCATCATCAGATATGCCGGATAAATCAAGATCATGTTGTGATTCAACTCCAAGGAGATAATCTGTAGAGACTTTGAATATCTTGGAAACGTGAATCAGGACATCATAAGATGGTAATCTCAAACCTGTCTCATAAGCACTGATAACAGATTTTGTTAATCCCAGTTTTTGAGCAAGCTGTGCCTGTGTCATATCTTCTCTTAATCTTAATGTTTTTAATGTGTTTCCAAAATCAACCATATCAAAATCTCCTTTTGATTAGTGTACTATATTATATGTATTTATTCAGTGGAATATATCTTGAAGTAGTTGACTGAAAATTTTCAGAATAGTATAATGAATTCAATGATGTTTATGAGGGAGGACGGAGAGAAAATAATTAAATTTATTCTACAAAAGACGACAGTTTTTTGTAAATTATGTGCTTATATATTTGGGAGGAACAATAAGCATAAAAGATAAAAGTGATGGAGGAAAAGTTATGGGAACATGTAAAATTTGCGGGAAAAATTATGGATTGATGGGTGGAGGTTCGGAGCCTTATACTGGACATGATTTGCAAGTATGTAATTCATGCGGTCAAAAGTTAAAAGAAATAGATAAGATGATACATGAAAATAATCAGGATGCTAAAATTGTAATTGATTCTTTAATAAGCACTGTTAAAGATGACGAGACGCAAAATATACTACTAGAGTATTATAATGATGTTATTGCAGATAAAATAGAAGTCCAAGAAACGAAAAACGACACGGAAGAAATAAATGAAGTAATACCGGAAGAAAGTAATAATAACGGGTCTTCGTACTCTATGGTTACAGAAAATACTGAGGATAAAAAAGTTTTAAATTCGAGGAAAAGTAAGTTGCCAGATAATAAGAAAAAAGTAGTATATGCAGTAGCAGGCGTTGTGTTCTTGGGATTGTTAGTAGGTAATATTAATAACGCAAATAAATATAGTAACTTACAAAATAAATATAATAAATTACAGGCTGATTATAATAAATTGCAGGTGAAATTACAAAAGGCTGGAAATGAAAATCTAGAACTGTCGGATAAAGTTTCAGCATTAAATGACGAGAATGACGAATTAAAAAATGGAGCTCAAAAACAATTGAATGATGTAAAAAATGCATATGAAAGTAGTGATTGGAATAAAGTTATAGAACTTGCAAATACATTACATTCAAAATACAATGGTTCCGAAGAAGATAAGGAAGCTCAAAAATTGGCAACAGAAAGTCAGAAAAAAATAGATGAAGCTAATGCTGCGAAAGAAGCGGAAAAGGCGAAAGGATATGAAACGGGAATTACATACGATCAGTTAGCGAGAACACCGGATGATTATACAGGAAAAAAAGTTAAATTCACTGGAAAAGTTGTTCAGGTTATAGAAGGTGATGATTCTATTAATATTAGACTTGCAGTTAATGATAATTATGATACTATTTTGTTAGGAGAGTATTCAAAATCAATTGTTAAATCTCGTGTTTTAGAAGATGATCATATAACAATATATGGATCATCTGTTGGTACTATTAGTTATGAATCGACAATGGGTGGAACGATTACAATTCCAGGTGTTTATATTGAAAAAATAGATCAATAATATTGTATAAAATTAAATCATCCATATTTTCAGAAAGGGGTACTTGATATATAAGTACCTCTTTTTTCCTGGATGTAAACATCCCCCCGGTCATGGACTGCTGCCGGAATGTTACCATTTTGGCGCCGTTGCCGGAGGTGCAGATTATGCATTGCGGAATTTTCCGCTGTGAGATTGTTGACTCAGTGTGTAGATGAATCACATTATACGAATTTCAGAAAGCAATTTCATTTTTGAGGTTTTTACTACCCCTGAATGGTATTTCGGTAATGAAAAAATCAATCCATCGTGTGAGTGGTATACATATACAAGAATCTAAAATTTTCCATCTTTAAGAAAATGTAAAACGTCCCCCTAAATCAAAATTCTTACCACCCACACCGCAGACATCTATACCGCTAGAGAAAAACGCTCAGAATCGACCTGGAAAACAATTGGACACCCACACCGATACAGAGCAAAACAGCTCCATATATACGCATTTAAACCCTTGCAGAGAGGACAAAAGAAGAGGACTAGGATAAGATTTCCCAGTCCCTTTTTTACGTCTGTCTTATTCAATGATTGTATCGGCTTTATACATGATATCATCGATATAATTATTATCGGGATTGTAAATCATCACAGATTCAACCCGTGTTTCTACAGCCAAGCCACCATGATATTTAATATATCCTTGATAATCAATTTGACCATCACCGTTTTCACCTGTTACCGTTCCTGTAACAACTTCAATAATTATCTTCCCTTTACGATGTTGTAAAGCTTCATAACATTTATCAGATTCCTCTTGACTGTCAATATAATAAATCTCTGTTTGAAAATCATCGGTCATATTTTGCGGTAGTTCCACCGATGTTTCAATACTTTTTACATCATTACTCTTTGCAGTGTCTTCACATCCTGTTACCATCATCATCATTGTTACACTAATCATCATTGCTTTAACTATTCTGTTCTTCATATTTCTTTACATCCTTCCGTATATGTTAGGGTGTAGAGTCTTCTCCAAATGGAGAACAGTCTAAAAAACTCACACAGATAAAGAACTCGCAAAAATGGCTGGTGTAGGGACTGGTACAATTGCTAGATATAATCGAGTAAAGCATTGTTATACAAGATCAATGATAGTTCCAATGTAGCAAGTATGGCTGTAGAGCTTTCGCTATATACAGGAATGCGAGTAGGTGAACTTGCAGCGTTGAAATGGGAAGATATCAACTATGAACATCGAACAATAAGAATCTGTCGTTCAGAAAAGAATAGCCGTTTGAAAAAGGAACGTTATATTTCTTCTGCGAAAAATGATAAAATCAGAGTTATTCCATTGACAGATGATATGGCAAGGGTATTAAGAAAAGTAAAAGAGTTTGAATTTAAGAATGGCTGGTTAGGCGAATATGTTTTTCAAGATGACAAGGGAAGAGTGTATGCTTCAAGAATATCAGACTGTGCAGTTAATAACACAACAACATCAGAATTCCATAACAAGAAAAGTATCCATGCTATCAGAAGAACATTGAATTCTAATATGAAATGTGCCGGTGTATCTGGAACAGTAGCAGCGTCTTTGTTGGGTCATACGGAAAAAGTAAATGAAGAAAATTATACATACGATGTGAGTTCCATGGAAGAAAAGAGCAAATTCATGGAATGTGCTGGAAGAGTATAAAAAAAGAAACATTTACTTCTTACGAAACCATAGTAACAAAAATAGTAAGAAAAGTAAATGTCTCTAATCGCTAAACCCCTTGATTTTACAGGGTTTTTTGAATGCGGATAGTGGGACTTGAACCCACACGAAGTCACCTCCGCAAGATTTTGAGTCTTGTGCGTCTGCCATTCCGCCATATCCGCATATATGTTGCTTACACAACAAAATAAATTATAACTATAAATGTAATGTCTGTCAATCCCCTTTTTCTAAAAATGAAAAGAAACCGTAGAAAGAAAATCAGTGAGAAAAATTAACCTTTTAAAAAGGCACAAATTGGTGTATAGTAAGATAGTGATTTTATAAGAAATGAACTATTTAGGTGGAGAGACAAAATGAGCAGTAAAATTGTTCTGATTGACGGCCACAGTATTCTTAACCGGGCTTTTTACGGGCTGCCGGATCTGACGAATGCGGAGGGCCTTCATACAAATGCAATATATGGATTTCTAACGATTATGTTTAAACTTCTGGAAGAAGAAAAACCAGAATATCTGACGGTGGCATTCGATGTTCACGCCCCGACTTTCAGACACAAGATGTATGCAGAATATAAAGGAACAAGAAAGCCGATGGCTGATGAGTTAAGGCAGCAGGTTCCGGTGATCAAAGAAGTGCTTCACGCAATGGGGGTTAAGACGATTGAATGTGCCGGCCTGGAAGCAGATGATCTGATTGGAACATTATCCAATCGATGTGAGAATGAGGGTATGGAAGTTACCGTTATTTCCGGAGACCGCGATCTGCTGCAGCTTGCGACAGAGCATGTAAAAATCCGAATTCCGAAGACTAAGCAGGGCAAGACAGAAATTGAAGATTACTACGCTAAAGATGTTGAAGAACGTTATCGGGTGACGCCAAAAGAATTTATTGATCTGAAGGCACTGATGGGCGATACGGCAGATAATATTCCAGGAGTTCCAAGCATCGGGGAGAAGACAGCGACAAAGATCATTACACAGTATCATTCGATTGAAGAAGCGCATGAACATGTGGATGAGCTGAAACCGCCAAGAGCATCCAAGGCTTTAAGTGAACACTGGGATCTTGCGGTGCTCAGTAAAGAGCTGGCAACGATCAATGTAAAGGCTGATTTCCCGTATGAACTATCCGAAGCAAAGCTCGGTAATCTATATACGGAAGAAGCATATATCTTTTTCCAGAAACTGGAATTTAAAAATCTTCTTTCAAGATTCGATGTTTCGGCACCGGCCAACAAGGTCGAGGACGGATTTAAGATCATTACTTCCAAATCAGAAGCGGAGAAAGTCTTTGTACAGGCAGAAGAAGCAAGTACAATAGGCGCCGTAATCTTCAAAGATCTGGAAAATGTATTACCGTTGTTTGCAGATCAGGCCGGACTTGGAGGTATCGGACTGTGCTTTTCAAAAGAGGAAAGTTATTGTATCAAAGTTGAAAAAGACATAACCGGAGAATGGTTACTGAAAAAACTTGCGGATGTGGCTGAGAAGGCAGAAACGTATGCAATGTTCCATTTAAAAGAGTCTATGGAACAGGTAACAATCCGGAATCAGGCAAACTGCTTTGATGTTAGTGTGGCTGCATATCTTTTGAATCCACTTAAAAATAATTATACATGGGAAGATGTTGCAAGAGAACATCTGGGTCTGATGATTGATGAAAAGATCGATCAGGATATGAAAGCCTGCTATGAGTCTTATGTAAATTATGCGTCGGTAGAGGTTCTGCGGCAGAAATTACGGGATACAAAGATGGATACGTTGTTCCGGGATATTGAGATGCCGTTGGTATTCACATTGTTTGATATGGAACAAAATGGAATCCGTGTAGAAGCGGATGCTTTGAAACAGTATGGCGATCAACTCGCGGGTAAAATTGCCGAACTGGAAAAAGAAATTTACGAAGAAGCAGGTGAGACATTTAATATTAATTCACCAAAGCAGCTTGGAGTTGTACTGTTTGAAAATATGAAGCTCCCGGGTGGGCGCAAGACAAAGACAGGTTATTCGACTGCGGCAGATGTACTGGAAAAGCTTGCACCGGAACATCCGGTAGTCGCAAAGATTCTGGAATATCGTCAATATACCAAACTCAAGTCCACATATGCAGACGGGCTGGCGAATTATATTCGGGATGATGGGCGGATTCATGGAAAATTTAACCAGACGATTACGGCGACCGGAAGAATCAGCAGTACTGAACCGAATCTTCAGAATATTCCGGTAAGGATGGAACTTGGACGTCTGATCCGTAAAGTATTTATTCCGGAAGAAGGATATCGATTTGTGGATGCCGATTATTCGCAGATTGAACTTCGTGTTCTGGCACATTGCTCAGGAGATGAGCATCTGATCCAGGCATACAAGGAACAGAGTGATATCCATCGGATTACGGCATCACAGGTATTTCATATACCGTTTGATGAAGTAACTCCTCAGCAGAGGCGAAATGCAAAGGCTGTAAATTTTGGTATCGTGTACGGAATCAGTTCGTTCGGATTAAGCCAGGATTTAAGTATTACACGTAAAGAAGCTGCAAAATATATTGATGATTATTTTGCAACCTATCCGGGAATTAAGACATTTCTGGATCATGCAGTAACGCATGCCAAAGAAGAAGGTTATGTGGTGACGCTCTTTGGAAGACGCAGACCGGTACCAGAGCTTTCTTCCAGCAACTTCATGCAGCGTTCGTTCGGTGAGCGTGTGGCAATGAATTCACCGATTCAGGGAGCAGCAGCTGATATCATCAAGATTGCAATGATCCGGGTGAATCAGAGACTGAAAGACCAGAAGATGAAATCAAGACTTGTATTACAGGTACATGATGAACTTTTGATCGAGGCGTATGAGCCGGAGTTGGATGAGGTTCAGAATATCTTGAAAGAAGAAATGGAACATGCGGCAGAATTAAAAGTACCGCTTGAGATAGATATGCATACAGGAGATAACTGGTACGAAGCAAAATAAGAGGTGTGAAAGATGAAGATTATAGGAATTACCGGAGGAGTAGGCGCAGGAAAGACACAGATTCTGGAATATCTGAATAATAAGTATGGTGCGACTATTTGTATGGCGGATGAAGTAGGAAAGAAACTACAGAAAAAAGGAACAGAATGCTTTGATGAAATTGTGGCTCATTTCGGGAATGAAATTCTGGATGAAAAAGGTGAACTGGATCGTGCGAAGCTTTCTAACATTGTATTTGCCGACAGAGTTGAACTTTCTGTGTTAAATGGAATTGTACATCCGAGGGTAAAAGAAGAGATTCAGAAAAAGATCATAAGAGAAGAACGCAAGAATACGAATCTGATGCTGATAGAAGGCGCACTTCTGATAGAAGATCATTATGAGGAAATTTGTGATGAACTCTGGTATGTGTATGTAGAGGATTCCATCAGAAGAAAACGTTTAAAATACGCAAGAGGATATGAAGACAGCAAGGTCGATCAGATTTTTGAAGCACAGCTTCCGAAAGATCTGTTCATGCGTCATTGTGACCGGGTGATCGATAACAGCGGACAGTTTGAAGAGACAAAGATCCAGCTGAATAAGATCGTGGAAGATTTATAGGAAAGGCAGATATTATTTAGTATGAGATTATGCAGCATTGCGAGTGGAAGCAGTGGAAATTGTATTTATGTAGGAGATGATCAGACACATCTTCTGGTCGATACAGGAATCAGCAAGAAAAGAATCGAAGAAGGATTATCAAAGTTGGAGATAAAAGGGGATGAGCTGGAGGGAATACTGATCACACACGAACATGTAGATCATATTCAGGGACTTGGTGTGTTCAGCAGAAAGTATGAGATTCCAATCTATGCAACGCCCGGAACCATTGAAGGAATCAGGAATTGTAAAAGTCTCGGAAAGCTTCCGGAAGGCCTTTTACATGAGATAGAGATAGATCATCCATTTTCACTTGGAACATTGAATATAGATCCGTTTGCAATTTCCCATGATGCAAATGAACCGTCTGGTTACAGAATTGAAAATGAAAAAAAATCTGTTGCAGTTGCAACGGATCTCGGGGTATATGATGATTATACCGTAGAACATCTGAGCGATCTGAATGCGGTCGTTCTGGAAGCAAACCATGACATACATATGTTGGAAGTAGGACCTTACCCATATCCATTGAAACGAAGGGTAATGGGCGACAGGGGACATCTTTCCAATGAACTGTCTGGAAAGCTTCTTTGCGATATATTACATGATGACCTGCAATATGTAGTTCTGGGACATCTGAGTAAAGAGAACAATTACGAAGAACTGGCATACGAAACGGTCAAACTGGAGATCAGTATCGGTGACAATCCTTATAAAGGAGATGATATTCCGATGATGGTAGCCAAACGAGATCAGGTATCTGATATCATTACATTATAAGAATGAAGCAAAAATGTAAGAAACGATGTGAAGACAACAGGAGGAAAACAAATCATGAAGAAATGTGTAATTACAGTTGTAGGAAAAGACACCGTAGGTATTATTGCAAAAGTATGTGAATATCTTGCAAGAACTAACATTAATATCCTTGATATTTCGCAGACCATCGTGGATGGATACTTTAACATGATGATGATTGTTGATGTGACAAATTGCAGTAAAGAAGTAGCCGTAGTTTCAAAAGAACTGGAAGAGATCGGAACTTCTATTGGTGTTACTATTCACTGCCAGAGAGAAGAAATATTTGAAAAAATGCACAGATTATAAGTAAAATCACTGAAAGGCAGGAAAAAATACATGATAAACAGATATGAAGTATATGAGACAAATCAGATGATTGCTGAGGAAAATCTGGATGTACGTACGATCACTCTCGGAATCAGCCTGTTGGATTGCATAGATGCAGACCTTGATAAATTAAATGAAAATATTTACAACAAGATCACTACGGTTGCAAAAGATCTTGTAAAGACCGGAGAAGAGATTGAACAGGAATTCGGTATTCCGATTGTAAACAAACGAATTTCTATTACACCAGTGGCGCTGATTGGCGGTGCTGCATGTAAGAGTCCGGAAGACTTTGTGACAATTGCAAAGACATTGGACAAAGCGGCAAAAGAAGTCGGAGTGAATTTTATCGGCGGATATTCGGCACTGGTGTCAAAGTCTATGACAAAGAGTGATGAGAATCTGATCCGTTCTGTACCACAGGCGCTTGCATGTACGGATCGAATCTGCAGTTCCATCAACGTAGGTTCTACAAAGACGGGAATCAATATGGATGCGGTGCGTCTGTGTGGTGAGATTGTTAAGGAAACAGCAGAAGCAACAAAAGAAAATGATTCTCTGGGATGTGCAAAACTTGTGGTATTCTGTAATGCACCGGATGATAATCCGTTTATGGCGGGAGCGTTCCTTGGTGTGACGGAAGGAGATGCAGTGATCAATGTAGGTGTCAGTGGACCGGGAGTTGTAAAACATGCAATTGAACAGGTACGTGGCAAAGGTTTTGAAGAATTATGCGAAACAATCAAAAAGACTGCTTTTAAGGTAACTCGTGTGGGACAGCTTGTTGCGGGAGAGGCATCGAAGAGACTTGGTATTCCGTTCGGAATCATCGATCTGTCACTGGCACCGACTCCGGCAGTAGGAGACAGTGTGGCTGAGATCCTGGAAGAAATTGGTCTGGAGCGTGTTGGAGCACCGGGAACAACAGCAGCACTTGCTATGCTGAATGATCAGGTGAAAAAAGGCGGCGTCATGGCTTCATCTTATGTAGGCGGCTTAAGTGGTGCGTTCATTCCTGTCAGTGAAGATAAAGGCATGATCGATGCAGTAGAGATGGGTGCTCTTACGATCGAAAAACTCGAAGCAATGACATGTGTATGTTCGGTAGGACTTGACATGATTGCAATTCCAGGTAAGACAACAGCTTCAACTATTTCGGGAATTATTGCAGATGAGATGGCAATCGGTATGGTGAATCAGAAGACAACAGCTGTACGTCTGATCCCGGTTATCGGAAAAGATGTAGGAGAGACTGCCGAATTTGGCGGACTGCTGGGATATGCTCCGATCATTCCTGTTAACGAATATGATTGTAGTGCATTTGTAAATAGAAAAGGAAGAATTCCGGCTCCTGTACATAGTTTCAAAAATTAAAAATAAATCCATGTAATGTATAATAAAATGTGCGGCGCATGATGAAATAAGTTCAGCTTCCATTCGCAGGAAGAAGATATTTCGTCATACGCCGCATGTTTTTGTATACAAAAGTATGCAAAGGGAAACGTAGAAAATATCATATGTCGAAGTACTATACACGTATAATCTGCTTTTGCTGTTCGCTTGTGAACGGTATGCCGAATTTATCGGAGATAACACTTTCGTACAGGTCGGAAGCAAAAGAAGTCTGGTTCAACATACGTGAAGCTTCCGGTGACAAAAGAGATGCTGATTTGCCTAGTTTGGTAATGATCGGTATGGAAGCATGATCTTTCATCGCGCGTAAGACATCGGTATGTTCTTTTCGGAAACCAAGAATACGCGCATATGAACAGGAATTGTCCTGGTATGCATGCATATCTTCTGTGGTTATGGATAGCAGAATATGCAGTAAACTTCTGCTGATACGGCTGTAAGTCAGTTCTTTTGTTTTTAAAAGGGTGCAGAATTGTCCGAAAGAGCGAAACTGATTCCGGTTCCGGATGATTCGGTTGGAAAGATCTTCAGATACATCCTGGTATTTGCAAAGAGATTCATGGGGTTCGCTCAGCAGGCGGTATTTTAACAACAATGAAAAATCATCTGCTTCCACAGGACAGGAAAAGTTCCATTCATTCTGTATAATAGATAAAGAACCGGGTGGTAATTGCTCGCTTAGCTGTGCGGATATGTTTTTCGGCAGGTACGGGGATGCCGGAATATTCATCAAGACTTTTCGGATTGCAGAAGCAGAACTGGAGCAGTCATGAAGTTCTGTGTCATGATATCCGGAAAATTCTCTTTTTAAGGTAAATGGAACAATCGGACTGTTCAGTTTTTTAAGAGCTTTCAGATATTCAATTCCCAGTATATTATTGGGATCAGAAAGAATCTGTGAAGCATAGGCATCGCCAGTCATTTTTTCGAGAGCGTGACATCTTGCTGCCGGAAAAGACATGCCATTTTTTAATGAACTCTGGAGATGGTGACGGTAGGTTTCTGGTTCGGCAGACAGAAGGTGTGCAATGGATGTTAAATGTTCCAGATTACCACATTCACTCCCAAAACAAAGCGCATCTATACAGCCAAGACCGTCTAAGACAGATACTGCACCCTTTGCAAAGAATTCTGCACTTGCGCAGGAATAACAGACCGGAAGTTCAAGCACAACAGATGCACCGTTTAAAAGGGCCATATGTGCCCTTGAATGCTTGGAAAGAACGGCGGGAGTTCCACGTTGCACATAGTCGCCGCTCATGATGACTATAACCCGGTCGGCACCGGTCAGTTCTTTTGCTTTTTCTATATGATAAAGATGTCCATTGTGAAATGGATTGTATTCTGTGATAAGTCCAACAGTTTTCATAAGAATCTCCTTGTATAACATTCTGGAATTGATTATACTATACAATAGTGGGGTACGCAAATGGGATGTTTACCCAGCAAAATTCGAAGAAAGGAGGATGCATATTGTTATGGAAGAGAAGATGAATGAGGAACAGTCCATGGAGGACGGACAGCGAGAAGAGGATGATATTGATTACGTAGAAGACAGAGAAGAGCTGACTGAAGAACGTATCAAAGACATGCTGGATGCGAGAGAATATAAAGAACTGAAAGAAGAACTGGAAACAAATATGTATCCTGTAGACCTTGCGGAGATTCTGGAAGAGTTTGATCAGAAGCATATGGTGCTGGTATTCCGTTTGCTTGCAAAAGAAGAAGCTGCAGAGACATTTTCTTATATGAACAGTGATACGCGAGAGGACCTGATCAATGCACTGACGGATTCCGAGCTTGAAGAGATCATGGAGGAAATGTATCTGGATGATACCGTTGATGTGTTGGAAGAGATGCCTGCCAATGTAGTGGACAGACTTCTGATGGTTACAGATGAAGAAAAGCGTCAACAGATCAATCAACTGTTACAATATCCGGAAGACAGTGCCGGAAGCGTGATGAATGTAGATTATATTGCGCTTCGCAGAGAAATGACGGTTGCAGAATCGATCCTGAAGATCCGTCAGGTTGGGCTGAACCGTGAGACAATCTATACCTGTTATGTTACAGAACAGCGCCATCTGATCGGTCAGGTTGATGTAAAAGAATTGCTGACAAGCAGTGAATCCAAGACAATAGAAGAGATCATGGATACCAATATGCTGTATGCACGTACAACAGACGATCAGGAAGATGTGGCAAATACCATTACCAAGTATGGACTGATCGCACTGCCAATCGTGGATCATGAAAATTGCATGGTGGGTATCGTAACGGTTGATGATGCCATGCAGGTATTACAGGAGGAGACAACGGAAGATATCAGTATCATGGCTGGTGTCAATCCGAATGAAGATTCGTATTTCGGGACATCGATATTTGAACATGTAAAGAGTCGTATTCCGTGGCTGCTGTTTTTGATGCTGTCTGCAACCGTAACACAGATGATCATGAACAGCTATGAAAATGCACTGGCACTGATGCCGCAGCTTGCGGGATTTGTTCCGATGCTTACCGGAACCGGTGGAAACTGTGGATCACAGAGCTCGACACTGGTGATTCGTGGGCTGGCAGTTGGAGAGATTGAATTTTCTGATCTGTTTAAGGTGATCTGGAAAGAGATCCGAATTGCATTCTGTATCAGCATTATCTTATCGGTAGTGAATGGAATCCGAATTATGCTGATGGGCCAGGGAGATGCCACCATGGCGTTTACCATTGGACTTACTATGGCATGTACCGTACTGATTGCGAAAGTGGTTGGATGTACATTACCATTGGTTGCGAAAAAGATTGGGCTGGATCCGGCGATCATGGCAACGCCTTTGATTTCTACATTGGTTGATATCAGTACGATCAGTGTGTATTTTGCGATCGTAAGTCACGTTTTTCAATTATAATGTCGTGAAAATGTAATATATCAGAAGCAAAATATAACGGATATTGTACATTGTACGCAAAAAGAGACATAAGATTACAGGAAGAACCCTTGTCCACAGGGGTTCTTTGTATTATAATGAAAATACTGAGAAAAATATTTGGAAAGGAGTCTATTTATCATGGGATTTATAGATGAAATCAAAGCAAAAGCAAAAAGTTGTAAAAAAACAATCGTTCTTCCAGAGAGCGAAGACATCAGAACTTATGAGGCAGCAGAGGCAATTTTAAAAGAAGGGACAGCTAACCTGATCCTGATCGGAAGCGAAGAAGAGATCGCTAAGAATAAAGGGGATTTCGACATCACAGGAGCTACAATCGTAGACCCTGCTACATATGAGAAGACAGACGAATATGTAGCAACACTTGTTGAACTGAGAAAGAAAAAAGGAATGACAGAAGAGCAGGCAAGAGAGATTCTTCTTACTAATTACTTATATTATGGTGTAATGATGGTTAAGATGAAAGATGCAGACGGAATGGTATCCGGAGCATGCCACTCTACAGCTGACACACTTCGTCCATGCCTTCAGATCCTGAAGACAAAACCAGGAACAAAGCTTGTATCTGCATTCTTTGTTATGGTAGTACCTGACTGCGACATGGGAGAGAACGGAACATTTGTATTCGCTGACTGCGGACTGAACCAGAATCCTACATCCGAAGAGCTTGCAGCAATCGCTCAGTCTTCAGCAGAAAGCTTCAAACAGCTCGTTGGTGCTGATCCAAGAGTTGCTATGCTTTCTTACTCAACAATGGGAAGTGCAAAACACGATGACGTAACAAAAGTACAGGAAGCTGTTAAGATCGCAAAAGCTGAGAATCCGGATCTTATGTTAGACGGAGAGATGCAGCTTGATGCAGCACTTGTTCCTTCTGTTGGAGCAGCTAAAGCACCAGGAAGCCAGGTTGCAGGAAAAGCCAATACTCTGATCTTCCCTAACCTTGATGCAGGTAACATTGGATACAAACTTGTTCAGCGTCTTGCAAAAGCAGAAGCTTACGGACCAATGACACAGGGAATCGCAGCACCTGTTAACGACCTTTCAAGAGGATGCAGTGCTAAGGATATTGAAGGTGTTGTTGCAATCACAGCAGTTCAGTGCCAGAATCAGTAAGAGATAAAGTAAGAGGAGAAATAATATGAAAGTATTAGTAATGAACTGCGGAAGTTCATCTTTAAAATATCAGTTGATTGACATGGAGAACGAGAGCGTTCTTGCAAAAGGTATCTGTGAAAGAATCGGAGCCGATGGATCTGTATTAACACACAAACCAACAGGAAAAGATAAATATGTTGTAGAGCAGGCAATGCCAGATCATGGTGTAGCAGTACAGTTAGTACTGGATGCTTTACAGGATAAAGAGCATGGTGTGATCGAAAGTGCGGATGAGATTACAGCAATTGGACACCGTGTACTGCATGCAGGTACTATTTACAGTGATGCAACACTTGTAACAGAAGACGTGAAGAAAGTTGTTCGTGACTGCTTCGACCTCGGACCTCTTCATAACCCTGCAAACCTGATCGGTATTGAAGCTTGCGAAAAAGCAATGCCTGGCAAACCGAATGTAGCAGTATTCGATACAGCATTTGGTATGAATATTCCAAAGAAAGCAGCTATGTATGCAATCCCATATGAATATTATGAGAAATACAGCATCAGAAGATATGGTTTCCACGGAACAAGCCATATGTTCGTATCTGGTGAAACTGTAAAACTTCTTGGAAAAGAAGATGCAAAGGTTATTGTATGCCACATTGGTAATGGTGCAAGTATCTCCGCATCTATCGGTGGAAAATGCGTAGACACAAGTATGGGACTTACTCCTTTGGAAGGACTTGTTATGGGAACACGTAGTGGAGATGTTGATCCTGCAGTTCTTCAGTTCATCTGCAATCATGAAGATATCAGCGTAGATGAGATGCTGAATATCCTGAACAAAAAGTCAGGACTTCTTGGAATCAGCGGTGTGTCTTCTGACTTCCGTGATGTAAGACAGGCAGCTGCTGACGGAAACGAAAGAGCACAGCTTGCAATGGATACTTACAAATACCGTGTTGCAAAATATATCGGATCTTATACAGCAGCAATGAACGGTGTAGATGCAATCACATTTACAGCCGGTGTTGGAGAGAATGCTCCGGACCTCAGAAAAGACATCTGTGATTACCTTGGATATCTTGGCGTAGAGCTCGACGAAGAAAAGAATGAGAATGTTCACGGAGAGACAACCGTAATTTCTACACCAGAATCAAAAGTAAAAGTAATTGTCCTTCCTACAAACGAAGAGTTAGCTATTGCTCGTGAAACAGCAAAATTAGTTTAAGACTAAATGACTAAAAGAATGTAAATTTCTGTTGACAAAATAATTTTACATGATATAATAGTCTAGTGTGTGAATAGGAGACGATACTATGATATTAAACCTATCCGACGTTCTGTCTGAGCAGCATAAAGCAATACATGAATCTGTTCCGATTGAAATGACTTGTTTCAAGTCTGAGATGGGAGATTATGCAATTACAGAGAAGACACCACTTGAATTGTCTGTAGAATATGCAGGTGACCGCAAGTTGGAAGTGACTGGTAAAGCTGAGATTACATCAGTTGCACCATGTGACAGATGTCTGGAAGATGTAGAAGTGAAGGTGACACTTGACTTCAAGCATAAGATTGATACAGAGTCAGATGCATATGATCAGTCAGAAGATTTAGACGAGAATAACTATATTGACGGATATAGCTTAGATGTGGAACAATTGGTCTACAACGAGTTATTGGTAGGGTGGCCGACGAAAATTCTATGCAGCGAAGACTGTAAAGGTATTTGCAACGTATGTGGTCAGAACCTGAATAAAGGTACCTGTAACTGTGAAGATACGGGGCTCGACCCTAGAATGTCAGTTATCCGTGATGTATTTAAGAATTTTAAGGAGGTGTAACCTATGTCAATTTGTCCAAAGAATAAATCTTCTAAAGCAAGAAGAGACAAAAGAAGAGCAAACTGGAAAATGAGCGCACCAAACCTGGTAAAATGCAGCAAGTGTGGCGAATTAATGATGCCTCACAGAGTATGCAAGGCTTGTGGTTCATACAACAAAAAAGAAATCATTGCTCAGGATTAATTACAAAAAACGCTGTAAATTCAAGGGTTGTGCGATTAATCGCATGACCCAAGAATACAGTTGTAACCCAAAAGTAGCCCAGTTCAAAACATAAATTTTATTAATGAATACATTAAGATTGTGCTTTTGAATTAATATTTGTAAATAGATTTGTAAATAAATTGAATTTGTTTAGAAATGTGTTTGTAAAGAATTTTTTGAAAGAATAGGTTTGCCTATTCTTTTTTTTATACAATTAACAATATTGTTTATTATAATTTATGTTTTTTGTCCAGAAAAAACAGAAGATATTTTTTCTGTCATACTATATATAGAAGGGAATATTCCAATACATAAGAAAAGGAGGACTTTATATGGTAAAAAAAGAAGATGATATTGCTTATGAGATTGAGATAGAACGTTCCGAAGAAATGGAACAGGAAATAGATAATTCTATCAACCAGATGAATGATGAGTTTCGCATGACGAGGACAGCCGCAGAATTAACGGACTTACAGGGAAAAGAAGAATGAGAAAAATAGATAAATACATCTCCAAAGAGAAAATGTGTAATTTGGTCGCAAATCGTGCTGAAAAATTGTTTGAATTGTCTTCTGAGGAATCGAATTATCTCAGAAACCGATTAAAAAAATATGATAAAATGGAATTGCAGCATCTATATCATAATTTTACTTCATTTGGTGTGGATGCTGTGCTTGAATGCATATGTGAGAATGAAAAACTGAAACATCAGAACAAGAAATAGGCTGGCACTATCCCGTAGTGCCAGCTACTTTTTCTTAGACATCCATTAAATCAGAATAACCATCTGGTTCACAAGATGATGGCTTGTAAGGATCTGTAATCTTATGGAATGTATTTATTTTATTGTCTGCAAGCTCTATACCGGAATTTGGATAGATGTTAGTGTTAAGCCGTTCCAGATACTGAGAAATCTCCCGGATATCCTTTTCGATATAATCCGGATATTTTTGATGAATATTATTTAATTCCAAGAGGAGCTTCGAAATTCGATTGTTTTCTAATTCAGTTCCGGATCCTGCAAGAACCATGTCACTTGCGTATTCTGTACCTGCTTTATCGTTTTTTACAGCTACCGTAACAAACATAGGCATATGTTCCATATTGCACTGCAATTTCAATTCATGAATCAACGGCTCCAATTTTGTTTTATAAAATTTTCTTTTGTCATAAATATCTTTTTCAGTCACTGTCTTTCCCTCACTCTGATTAAATTAAATTTTCGATACTTGAAAACAAGTCAAATCCATCATCACCGAATGATTCAGAACCGCTATTTTCAAAAGTTTCAGAAGCAGATGAAGTATGAAGATCTTCTTCTTTTTCTGGTAGCATTTCTTTTTCGTGATATGCATCTTTCTCCATGTTTTTTTCATCATACGATGCAGATTCAGTGTTTTTCGATATATTTTCTTTATTTATAAAATTAGTATCTGGTTTTAAATCTGGAGGTGTAGTAATTTTTGCTTTTTTATCAATTGAATTACTTAAAGAGAGATTGGACAACTGTTTATGATCTGGCTCTTTAGAGGATTCCTCTTCTGGCGGCGTTGTAGTTTGTGCATTGGATGCGTTTGATGCTTTTTCAGCTTTTGTAATTGTCTTGGCTGTTCGTTTCGTTACGGATGGAATGGATATATTATTTTCTTTTTTCTTTCCACCATAGTTTCCCCTTGCTTTTACAATATAGGTATTTGTGTCGATATATGGTTTCAGAAAAAGTTCATCCAGATAATTGCGAAAAATAAGCTTAATTACACTATTGCGCTGTCCATTCCGAAACTGCTGTAAAATTTTGATAACTTCATTTTCAATTTCGTTTTTGGGATCCAAAGCAAAATGTGCATCACAATTTTCCAGAGGTTTCTCTGGAGGCATTTCTGGAGGAAGCGGAATATGAAATTCCTCATCCCCCTGTGCATATGCAATCATGGCCTTTTTCATCCATTTTCCCATTTCAAACATTGGATGCAAGGTAAGTGCGACCAAATCCAGATCATGCTGCCAGTATAAACGAACGATTACGTTCATAGCATCACCCCCTAGCGGATCTGATTAACACGCTGGTAATAATATCCCCGCACATTTGAATAGATATTGCTTAAATCCGGATCATTGATATTACCAGGAATAATTTGCAGTCCATCCATATAACGGAAGACATTATTAAACTGTTCGGACCATGCATCATAAGTACCACCGGTTGCAACAATGTAATCAATGTCAGCAAAATAATTATGTGTTGATTTTAACTTTTCAATTGTTTCATCGCATACTTCTCTGGACGCATCTTCCAGTAGTGTACGGAAAGATTCATTGCTGCGTTTCATGTGCTTTCGGTCGAGAATACGTACTTCACCTGTCTCTAAAAGGTTCTGCAGATCCGGGATCTGTAATGATACACCATAAGTATCCTGAATTTTTTTACATGTTCTTGAAAAGACCTCCCGCATCCCAAAATCCGGGAATGTGTTTTCATCGACAACACTACCATGATCGACAAGATAATCATCACAGGTTCCAAATCCTGGATCAAACACAATCGTATTCTTTGAAAAGATTTTTGCTGCAGTGGCAAGCTGTTTTCCATCTTTTCCGACAAGAGCAGAAACCAACGCTCCGAGCGGCTGCGGCATAACAAAAATATCTTTGCTGTCTACCACAAAATCAAACTGCTGCCAAGGTGCACGTCCAATACGCAGACAGAAATGATGATGTCCGGAAAGAACTTCCTTCAAATCATTCTGGTCGGCTTTTAAATATTTTGGCGGAAGCCCTGTCTGAATGGTAAGTTTCTTTCCTTTCGAATTTCCCTTATCATTTCCCATTAATCCAATGGCGATACCGGTGTCAGAGATAACACGGAACATATCAGAATAGTATCTTTTACGGCCAAATAATTCTTGCTCACTGTCAATCACGTCCGATGCAGAAAGTTCATTGTAAGCCAGAGATCCAACAACCCAGATATCACCATTTTCTGCTTTATAATAGATATCTGTTTCAGAAGGTTCATTGAGCCTGACACGATCAGCAGGGATTTTCCTTGCGTAAGCTGGAACAGAATAAATTTTATTAGGACTCATTCCTTTGATTGCTGAATATCCGATATCCAGACCGATGATCCAATGGTTTGCCGGGCACGGTGCTGCACGATGGATTGTTTCACTTCGGGTTTTAAAGTCTTTAGTATTCATATAGATCCTCCTTGTATATAAATAGTCATATTATTGATATTCATTAATAGTATGAAAGAAATTATTTCATACCTGATTTTCTGGACAAAATTATTTATTGTTATTTCAAGCACTCTATTTTCAGAACTAATGAATTCGATGAGAGGAGGGAAAAATATCTCGAATAGTTCAAATCTATGCAAACATAAGGAGAAAAAATGGAGAAAACAAAATCATGCAAACGGAAAATGAGAATCGCAATAGGAATTCTATTGCTAGAATTTGCCTATATGTTGTTTATGGGAATCGGAGGGGTTCATGCTACAGATGAAGCACTTCCTACTGTTGATGGGAAATTAATTCATTCGATCAATCATGTGGAAATTACCTCTGAGATGATGAACCGATATGCAAAAGATATGGATCCGGATATTATTAATCGAATCACAGAAGGAAACGGCAGTTGCACACCACAGGAATTTTTACGTGCATATACAGAGCAAGATCCAAAGTTCAAGAAAACGCTGGAGAAAAAATACGATATTACAACACAGGAGGATGATTTTTATGATTATCGATAAAATTGGAGATATTTTACATACGGAAGCAGATGTTATCTGTCATCAGGTGAACTGTAAAGGGGTTATGGGAGCAGGATTAGCGAAACAAATCCGAAATCAGTTATTATCAGAAGAACAATACAGAACTTACCAGGAAATCTGTCGGGAATATGGCCGTGCAAATCTTGGTAAAGTAATTCGTATGAAAACAGATACCTATCAAGTTTACAATCTTTTTGGAGAGGACATTCCTACAGGGGCCGGAGTTGATACCATATATGCTGCTCTCTATAAGGCACTTGTAAGTGCCTTATATTATGCGGAAACGGAACACCTTACACTGGCAGTTCCTGGAATGATCGGATGCGGTCTCGCAGGAGGTGACTGGCGTATTGTAAGGAACCATATTTTAGAACCAATTTTCGGGACAAGAACAAAGGTATCGCTGTATATCCACTGGCTGGATGAAGAAAATTACATGAAAGCACAGGAATTGATGCAGCAACCGAATTTCGAGGATCCGGTGAAAGAGGTTTGCTCAAACCTTTTTATGCATGAGATTTTGTAATTATTTGAATGAAACAGGCTGTTTTTCCAGCCTGTTTTTTATTTAGAGGAAAAACAATCATTCTATTGATAGTGAAAATACATTGATGATAGGAGGAAAAAACATGAAAATCAATACAATAAAAATCAAAAATTTTAGAGGAATTCCAGATATGGAAATTTCTTTGGAAAGGATCTCATTTTTTACAGGTCCTTGTGGAGCTGGTAAGACATCTGTTTTAAAAGCATTTAACTTTGCGTTGACTGGAGATGTTAAAAAGGACGATATCCGCGAACAGAGTGATAGAGCTTCTGCAACAATCGTATTTGAGGATCAGAGCAGTATCCAGAGAATCTGTAAGCTGTCAGCAGCGACACAAGTGAAAGTAAATGGCAAAAATTCAACAGCAAAAGCAGCGGATGAGTTTCTACAGGCAAAGCTTGGAACCTCTACAGATATTTTCCAGGCTATGTGTAAAACGGATTTCTTTGAAGTTCTGTCACAGAAAGAGCAGACAGAATTTTTCCTGTCAATTCTTCCAACGAAAATTTCGTTTGAAAAATTATGTGAATTTATTGGAGAAAACAATAAAAAATTGACGGAAGAAGAAAAAACAACACTGAAAACAGCATTTGCAAATATTTCGGATCCGTTCGGTCTGGATGAAATTGACATGGCTTATAAATATTTTTACCAGAAGCGAAAAGAGAAGAAAACTTTTGTGGAAAATCTAAAGCCGAGAGCGGTATTTGATATGTCTATACTTCCGGAAGAATCAAAAGAGAGTCTGCAGAAATCACTGGAGGATGTAATCCGAAAGGAAACGTTGGCAAAAGAATATCAGAAAAATCTGAATGAATACAATCGCCAGGTAAAAATGAAGGCAGATTCAGATGTCAGATTGAAAAAGCTCAAGGAAGAATACCAGAAATATTCTTCTGTTGAAAAACCTGATCCGGATTATAAGGAAAAACAGGAAAGTGAAAAGAAACAGTTTGAAAATGCAATTCATAATTGCCAGACTGCAATCAGTACGATTAAAGGTAATTTGGAATTGCTGGAAAAAACATTGAAATCTTTAAATACGAATGTTTGTCCAATTAGTTCGAGATTAATTTGTACATCGGACAGAACACCATTAAAATCGGAATTCGAGGATCAGATTCAGAAATCAAATGAAGGGATCAAGAAAAACACTGATTTCATTAAACGCTGTGAGAAGGAAGTGCAGATTAGAACAGAACGTTTGGACGCCTATCAGAAACAGCAAATTTCTTACAATAACAAAAAGAACCTGCATGACCAGATCCAGAATTATGTTCCAATTACGGTTATGGAAAAACCGGAAGAAGTGAAGGCCCCGGATATGATGGTAAAACAGGAAATTCAGAGTAAAATTTCTAAGTATACTTCTTTTGAAAATGCAAAAAAAGCAAAATGTGAATTAGAGGAAGAACAGAAAAAGTTAAGGATTTTGGAAAATCTTGTTCTTTATCTGGATTCCAAAACAGGAGTCCGCGGCTATATTTTGAAAAAAGTTGTAGAACCATTTACAAAAATGTGTAATCAGAAAGCTTCCAAGTTCCATAACATGGAACTCAAGATTTCATTTGATAATGGAATTGAATTCTACGGGAAAACGGAGAACAGCAATGGATTTGTTCCAATTCACAGGCTGTCTTCCGGGGAACATGTTTTTGCTACTTATTTGCTCTGCACACTGATCCATCAGATTACGAAGGCAAGTTATCTTGTTATCGACAATATGGATAAGTTAGATGCCAAGAGCTTTAAGCTGTTTGTGGAGTTGTTGGAAGATGACACCTCTTATGACAACATCATTCTGGGGGCAGTGAACCATGATGATACCCTGGAACAGTTAAAAGGTACTGGATTAAAAATCGTAAATCTGTAGTATTGATGTTTTAGAAAAAGGTCTGCATATGCAGGCTTTTTTCTTTAAAAATAAAGTAAAGATGTGTGAGAAATGAATGCTTTCACAACTGAAAGATGCTTTCTTTCACACTATAAATAGAATAGTGGAAAGGAGAAGCAGCAATTTACTTAAAATGAACTGCAATGTGAATTAATATGCAACAGACAAATAAAATCAGATTAAAAGGTACGATCATTCACATGGAGGTATCCAGAAAGAGAATTATGTATACTATTGCCACAAATGTTGGCATCAATCATGCACAGCCAGATGTTGCATTGATTGTAAAAGACAATGTAAAAAAAGAAGATATCAAATTTGTACCGGGAGACAGAGTGAAAATAAGTGCTCATGTGCAGTATAGTAAACAGGAGAATAATGAAGAAACAGAATATTTAAAAACTTTGGTTATCGATGAAATGGAGACAGCGGATTCTACAGAACAGGACGTATTTGATCTCGATGAGGTAGGACAGGAGGATGTCAACAAAGGAATGTTTGTTGGAAGAGTGGTTCATATGTTTGATGTTCCTAAGAAAGATAATTTGAAAATTGTCACTTTATCTATCCGCTCTCAGGGATTTTTAAATTACGTGGATATTTCCGCATTTGACGAATTCGCAGATATGTTGAAGGATGTGAAAAATGACGATTATCTTGCCGTAATTGCAGAAGTACGTACAAGAAAGAGTTTGAATGATAGAATGAATTTGAGTAATAAGCTTCAGAATATAGTTTGTATTAAGATGAAAAAGGTTCCGGCAGATAATATTGAAAAATAATTTAGAAAAAACAGCAGTCTAGCTATCAAGGCTGCTGTTTTTATTTTGTCTGTCATGAATCATTCTATTGATAGAATGTAATTTAAGATGAGGGGAGGATGTTAAAATGTCAGATATAGATACTACTCAAAGTCCTAGTTCTGTGTTTTATGGATATTTTTCAAAATATACATGGAGAAACGAAAAAAATGGGAATTCTTTTTTTCGAATTGTGACAAAGCAGGAACTTTTTTTTGAACAGCAATATTGTAAGAAAGAAGTGAAGAAAAATCCTATAACAGAACAGGAAGAAACACTTTACACCATATCATGTGACGGATCCAAGTATCCGGTTCCGGCATATGATGAAAAAACACCGATAAGAATCCGAGGGTTTTTTAGAAATCTACATGATAAAGGATTTGGATGGGATTTTCAAATTACAGATATTAGAGAAAGCACTTCTGACGAAGTAACAACGATTGAATACCTAAACAGTGAAGCTTTTCCAGGTGTTACTTACCAGAATGCAGTAGATATTGTACGCTTATTTGGTACTGATATCTTTGCCTTTATAAAAAAGGCTACAGCAAAACAGGAATTGATCGAGAAGGTTGATCTTAGTCCAGAAACGGCAGATCGTATTGTTGCTACAGTAAGAAAAACATCTGCAGAAAGAGAATTATTCGCTGAATTGTCTGAGATAGGAATATCTTATGGAGCATGTGCAAAGGCAATCAAATGGTTCGGAAATAATGCCATATCTTGTTTACGTAAAGATCCATATGCTTATGGGAAAAAGATTGGGTTGTCTTATAAGCAGGAAGAACTACTGTGTAAGCATTTTTCACACAGCGCAAATACATCCTGCAGGCTTCGTGCATGTTCAGAAAAGGCATCTGATAATGTCTCTACAAGTGGCCATATTTGGACTGACATGCGTGTGTACTATCAGGAAGTAAAACAGCTTTTAAATAATCACATATTTGATGAAGACATTGCATTATCAACCTGTATGCCATTTATCCAGAAACAGATGCTGTTGGATACCCAAAATGAACGATTCTATGACCGTTCACTTTTAATTGCGGAACAACGGGCTGCCAGAAATCTGTTGCGCCTTGCGCTGGCAGGAAATAGGGAAATGGAACCATTTCGTGGAGAACTGGTAGAAGAAGCTCAGAAAGTATGCGGTATCCGTTATGGTAGGCAGCAGCGAAAAGCTTTTAATAAGCTTTTACTGACCAGGGGAGTTAAGATCCTGACAGGTGGTCCGGGAACCGGTAAAACATCCACAATCAACGGAATGCTTCATGCATATGAAATTATGCATCCGGATCATATCATTCGCCTCTGCGCTCCAACTGGTCGTGCAGCACAGCGTATGTCGGAATCTACTGGAAGAACTGCAGTGACAATCCACCGACTTTTAGATTATCAGCCGGATGGTCTTGGTGCAAATTATCGAAACGAAAAAAATCCGGTCGATGCAGATTTGGTTGTCGTTGATGAAATGTCGATGGCAGATATCCGGTTGTTTGATATGCTGCTTGCAGCACTGAAAACCGGTACAAAGTTGATTTTGGTTGGAGATGTTAATCAGCTGGAGTCAGTCGGTGCCGGATCTGTTCTTAATGATTTGATGGGAACATCGGATTTATTTATAGAGAAGAACCGTTTAACAGAGGTATTCCGTCAAAAAGGTGGTTCTCCAATTATAGATAATTCCAAAAAAATCAATGAGGGTAACATTCATTTGCATGAGTGTGAAGACTTTCAGATTATCCACACAAAATGTGAAGAAGAAACATTGGAACAGACAAAAATCCTGATGCAAAAACTTTATAATAAAGATAACCCTTTTGAAACACAAATCCTTTGTCCATCGAGAAAAGGAGAAGCCGGAATCGAAAATTGTAATACGGTTTTACAGGATTTATTAAATCCAGGGAAACAGAGTCTGACTTATGGTAATACAAAATTCCGTGTGAATGACAAGATTATCATGATGAAAAACAACTATAGTTCCCAGGATGGATACTTTAATGGAGATATCGGTATTGTAAAAGAACTTGGAAAAGGAAAGATGGTTGCCGATATTCGCGGAGAAATGGTCAATCTATGCAGAGATGCACTGGATGATGTGCAGCTTGCATATGGAATGACAATCCATAAATCGCAAGGATCAGAGTTTAAAAATGCAATTGTAGTGATGCCATCAGAACCGGCAAACATGCTGGTAAGAAATCTCTTGTATACGGGAGTTACCAGAGCAAAAAAAAGAGTATTTATTATTAATGAAGGCTCTGCTATGGAATGCGCAATACGAACAAATGCAATAGGCAAACGAAGAACGATGTTTGCTGAATATCTGGCATTGGCAGCTAGAAAATATGAAGAATCCTCTCACTGAATTTTATGAGAGGATTCTTTTTTATTCTTTATTATTTTCAATATTTGTAAGGACTCCCTGAATTAGAAATCTTTGCCGTCCGTGATTGGTACAGGTGGACAATGTAACGATATGGTCATCTGTAGTTACCGGTACATTCATCTGATACGTGGAAAGTTTCTTTATAGTATCAAGATAGGATTGAAAGTCTTCTTTGGTCTGCATATCAATAGTATAAGGCACTGTAGCATCATTTACTGTCATTACGTCAAAAATGGTGTAAGTCATTTTCCCGGAAGGCGTATATACATAAAAGTAAGGATGTGCTTCTGTATATGATTTAGATTTATATAATTTGTTGTTACCAAACATGGAACCATTAATCATATTATGTCCATATACAATTGTATTTGGATCACTCCAATCGGATTTGTTATCTGCATGCATGAAAATACATCCGTTGATATTATAAGATTTACCAAACCCGTGTTTTAAATAATAGCTGTTGTTTTTGGTCTGTACAATCGGATAATTCACACTTGGATCCATACGAATCCATCCTACAATGTCTGGATTTTGTGTTTTCAGGGTATTCCAATCAACTTGAAAATCCTGCGTATGTTTCGAATCATCAGACGGAGTATCTGTAGCAGTCTGCTTTATTTTTTTGTATTCGGCATTTCCCTGTATATATTTTTCCTGTTGCAAAAATGCAAAATATATACAGATAAGGGCAGCAATTATGAAGGCAACCCCTAAAACTTTTCGGAATGATAGTTTCAATTCTTTCCCTCCCTTATTTGAGATAATCTTCAAATTCTTTGAAATATCTCATATTTTTTGGGGTTTGTAATTTCATGATGGCTTTTTTTTCAATCTGGCGGATACGTTCTCTTGTACAGCCGTAGACTTTTCCGACTTCTTCCAGTGTCATAATGCTTCCTTGTGTCAGCCCGAACCGCATATCCAAGATTCCAAACTCTTTTTCGGTTAATATGCTTTTGATTTTCTGGATCATTAGCTGCATATCCTGTTCAAAATTTGTAGAATCTGCAATTGTAACAGCAGGGTCAGGTAAAAGGTCAAGTAATTCGGTTCTGGAATGAGAATCCTCCAGATTAATTTCCTGATTCAATGAAATACAGACATTATTGGTATAATATCTGCAAAGATCTTTTACATTTTTTTCTGCAAGCCCGGTTTCTTTTACGATGTATTCAACAGGAGGTTCTTCCCCATATTCATTATTGTATTTTTCAATACATCTATGTATCATAGAGTATTTTTCCAATATATGTACCGGCATGCGGATTGTACGTCCGTTATTCATGACATATCGGCCGATCGCTTGTTTGATCCAGTGCATAGAATATGTTGAGAACTTAAATCCTTTTGTGTAATCATATTTATCAATTGCGATCAATAGACCGCAGACTCCTTCCTGCTGTAAGTCTTCGGCCGGAATGCCGCTGTATGTATAATTATTGATAACGCTGTGAACCAGCCCTAGATTATTAAGTGCAATTTGATTTCTCATTTCTGGTGTGGTGTGTTCATGATAGTAACGGAATACGATAACTTCTTCATCGGCTGGCAAACGTTTTCCTGATTCAAGTAATGCCATTGCCTGATTTTCCATAATGATCAACTCCTTTACAAATGGTTTTTTAAATGTTCAATTATAGTGTGATAGAAAATTTGAGGAAAAGATTTTTTTGGACAAAAAAGAAAACCCGCAACGGCGAGTTCTCTTTTCTGCATGATTTACGGGCATTCCCAGGGTGGGAGATCATTAATCTCAAGGGATGGATTCGCCTTAAAATTGTAATCATCAGGACCTGGATTATTTGGTCTATCCTGATATCGTTTAAATTCTTCTGGAATATCGGCAACATTTCCAAAAGGAAGGCTGTTGGATGGATTTGCTTTATTCGTTGCCTCATTCTGTTCATTTGATGGATTTCTCCAATCCAGAACCGTGATGAGCGAAGCATTGAATTCCGTAGTATATACTTTGGAACCGGAGCTGTTGAGATATGAACCAGAGTTGCAAGTAGATTCAACCAATACTTTCATACCTCGTTTTAAATTTTTTTCGGCAAAATTTGCACAATTCCATGTGACGAATTTAAGAAAATTTACTTTTTTATCCTCTTTTTTGTAACATTCAACGGCAAGACGGAAACGTGCAAGTTTTTTCCCATCTCCGATATCTTTTACTTCTGGGTCTTCACATAGCCGCCCTGAAAAAATACATTTATTGACATCCACGTACTTCATTCCTCCTATATATGGATAGTACAATCATGCTGATATAAATTTTTTTGATTCTCCTTTCATCAGCAATTCTTGTCTATTATAAGAATGGAAGATGATAGAAAAAATAAATTTTGTCCAGAAATCCTTTGTTATGCAAATTTCATTCATACTAATAATGATACTAAAATGAAAGGAAGGAATCATATGAGACGATTAGATGATGTACTGCGTGCGAATGAATCTGCCGGGACAGGAAAACAAAAAAAGAAGAAGTCTGTAATTCCGGTATATGATATGAATGGAAAAACGATTACACCGGAAAAGAAGAAACGGGAATCACGAATCGCTGTAGCCGTATTGGTCATTGGACTGACTTTGGTATTTATTTATGTTCCACAATTTGTATTAAAGGATACTACCGAAAAACAGGTGAGTGTGAAAACAGATACCAGTGCAATCCGCATCAGTAATAATGCACTGAGAGATAATCCATCTGAGGATTATGATGGGGATGGCATAGAGAATAGTGAAGAAACATCTCTTGGAACAGATCCTTGGAATTCGGATACAGATGGAGACGGAATTACCGATTATGCAGAAGTCCATGTAACAAATACAAATCCTCTGCAAGCCGATGATCTGATGACAGATATGCAGGAAAAACAGGATGAACAGAAAGATAAAAAGGTCGGATCTCCATATAAAATTGGAAATGTTATATTGTGGGCGGATGATTATACTTCAAAAGCTTATGGAAGTGTTGTAGAGTGTCCAGATGGATATCGTTTCTGTAATTTCAGTGGATATGCACAATTTGCTGATAGTAATGCTAAATATGCATATCGTTTAAAAAATGGCGTGAGAACACTGCTGCCATATCGATCCGAAGAAAATGTATGGAAGGTTTCTAAAGGGGATTTGGTAGAGTTACATAAAAAGAAATTAAAGGAAATTGTAGAATTTGATTTCTTTTTCCATCCTGTATATGCACCGAAAAATACAGTGACCAGTATTTTTGCCAAGGTTCTTCCGGATAAAGGATTTATCACAGCTACGGAAAAGACCAAGAAGGATATTGAACCGGATACTAGAAATGCGGTGATAACAAAGATTCAAAAGCCAGCGTATTCAAAAACGGATTCGTCAAGATTTACCATGAATTCCAATACTTTGAATGATTTATTATTTGTACGGGAAGCAATCAAGGAGAATGACAGCTGTATTGCCGTATCATTATTTAACAAAGATCGTGGGGAATACATTGGTATTGTATATGGATATACAGCAGATGGAAGTCTGTTGATTGCTGATAATAAGACATTAAAGCCGATTGGAGTATTATCCATCACTGAAAAAGCAAAAAAAATTGTAGATAATACAGGATCGATGGTATCTTCTTCTTATTTTGATTTTGATGGTTTTAGGTTTCATTCACAAAACGGAGATCGTATCAGCTTTTTTGCAGCTTCATCCGACAAAGTTAAAAGCAGCAACTTTGGAAAAACTAAAGATACGGAAAAGAATAAAGATACAAAAAAAGATGATAAAACAAAAGATAATCAGACAGATCAAAATGAGACGCAAAAGGAGCAGGCAGCAGATCCTGGGCAGGCAGACCAGACACAGGAAAATCAACCAACAGATCAGATACAGGAAAATCAACCTACGACAGCAGAAAATAATCAATAGGTGAGAAAAGGAGTCTTCGGATTCCTTTTTTATTGTGTATTTCGTCAGTCACTCTATAAACAGTTAAGAAATAACGATGAAAGGAGTGGACCAAATGGGATTATATTTTGAAAAAGAGGATAAGGAGATACTTAATGAAGCTGTAACGCCATTGCAGGTTGTTGAGTATCTGGGACTTCCTGGACAGAAGATAGGACCCAATATATCTATTTTGTGTCCTGCATCTGACCATAATGATCATTCTTACGGAAATTGTGTGGTCTATGACCAGGGAAGAAAATGCAGATGCTTTGCATGTCAAAGAAGTTTTACACCGCTTTCTATATTAATTGAGGCTGGGCATTATAGTTTCTATGAAGCTATGTGCATTCTCGCATCAATGGCTCATATGGAAGATCGATTTGAGTCTACAGGGAGAGTGAGAAAAAAGCGAAAGGAACTGCCAAAATTAGATAATATGGAAAAAAAGCTGATAGGCATTGCGGATTTTCCTAAAATACAAATGGCAAAAGGAGTCCTGCCGGGAAGAGATGAGAAAAAGCGAACCTTTCGGGATGCATCAGGAGATTATATCTGGTATGAGTCCGTCACAAACCCATGGGTGGAATTAGCCAGAGATGATCCGGAAACCCTGAATTGGATGATACAGGGAAAATGTGAAGAAAAAATGACACAACTTGGATTGATTCGGAAAAATTTAGATGATTCGGAACAGAATGAAATTGGTGCATTTATAGAAGCAGTTCTTCAAAACTGTCATTTAACAAATGAGAAACCTAGAATGACAGAATATGTCATTGAACTTGAAAAACAGCTATTAAAAATTTATCACAGATTTGGTGGCAGTTTATCCGGTAAGGAAATGGGAGCTACATTTTTAAAAAATTATACATCCGCATTATAATTCCATGAAAAAAGGAATCCGAATGGATTCCTTTTTTAGTATGAATATTTTTGTGTGTCGATAAACCAAGTCCGAATATGTTCATTGTAATATAATTCCACATATCTGGCTGCTC
>ENA-OPDW01000338-OPDW01000338.1-human-gut-metagenome-genome-assembly--contig:-NODE-338-length-39377-cov-4.216978_pt1 | contig 39377 bp, 31 predicted proteins | sample MGYA00241264_ERZ501508 | MGnify/ENA primary metagenome ERZ501508 (study PRJEB25962, sample SAMEA2042575) | human gut metagenome | biome: human gut; feature: human-associated habitat; material: faeces...
CCCGAATGCAGCCTGTCACACTGACAACCCCGAAGCCGCTCGTAAAGGTCAATGGTGTCCGCATGATCGACACCGTGATAGAGGGGTTACACCATAACGGGATTCAGGAGATCTATGTTGTCGCAGGATATCTGAAGGAACAGTTCTACGAACTGGAAACTCAGTATCCCGGCGTGACGGTCATCGAAAATCCTTACTATGATACCTGCAATAATATCTCCTCCCTGTATATGGTACGCCGGCACCTGGATGATGTGATCATCCTTGACGGTGATCAGATGATATACAACGATGTTGTCCTGCGACCGGAATTCGAACGCTCCGGATACAACTGTGTATGGACAGATTCTGAGACTGATGAATGGCTGCTGACATTAGAAGATGGAATTGTGACTTCCTGCAGCCGTACCGGCGGCGCATCCGGCTGGCAGCTTTACAGCATCTCACGCTGGACAAAGGAAGACGGAGAAAAGCTCCGTTCTCATCTGGAACTAGAATTTGAATCAAAAAAGAATCGGCAGATTTATTGGGATGACGTTGCCCTCTTCTGTCATCCTGAAGATTACCAGCTTGGTATTATGGAAATGAACAAAGGCGACATCATCGAAATTGATGACATCAAAGAGCTTGCAGAGATTGATCCTACATATCATTCTTACGTAAAAGGAGGAAATGCATAATGAACACATCAAAACAATCAGCAAAAAATCAGACAAAACCGCAAAGCCAAAACATCGACTGGATGATCACATTACTGCCATTAGTCCTGATCATCGGACTGTGTATCCTCTTCTTCTGCCTGCCCGAACAGTCGAATGTGGTACTTGGCAAGATACGCTTTTTATTCGGTGATACCTTCGGTGTCTACTATCTGATTATCGGACTTGGAATCTTCCTGATCTCCATCTACATTGCATGTTCCCGCTATGGAACCATTGTACTTGGCGCACCAGATGAAAAGCCGAAATTCTCTTTCTTTGCATGGGGATCTATGATGTTTACCGCCGGTCTTGCCGCCGACATCCTGTTCTACTCCTTTTCTGAGTGGATCTTATATGCTTCTGATCCACATATTGCAGAACTGGGAAGTATCCAGGACTGGGCAAGTGTCTATCCGATCTTCCACTGGAGTCTGATTCCGTGGGGATTCTATCTGGTTCTGGCTGTTGCATTTGGTTTTATGTTACATGTAAGAAAAAGGGACCGTCAGAAATATTCGGAAGCATGCCGTCCTATCCTTGGCAAATATACAGACGGTATCCTCGGACGCCTGATCGACTTGCTGGCAGTCTTTGCACTTCTGGCCGGTACCGCTACTACCTTCAGTCTTGCAACTCCTCTGATGGCGAGTGTCATCGGTGAGCTTTTCCACGTCGAACTGAACCGTACCGTTGTTACGATCATCATCCTGGTACTTACCTGCGTGGTATACACTTATTCCTTGCTGCATGGTTTCAAAGGAATCAGTTTCCTTGCCAAGTCCTGCATTTATCTCTTCTTCGGATTGTTGGCGTATGTGTTCCTGTTCGGAGGCGAGACCAAGTACATCATCGAGACCGGATTCTCTGCCATCGGACGTGTCGTACAGAACTTTTTCCAACTTGCGACTTACACGGATCCGCAACGGACAACCTCGTTCCCGCAAACCTGGACAATCTTCTACTGGGCTTACTGGATGGTATGGTGTGTAGCAACACCGTTCTTCATCGGTAACATTTCCCGCGGCCGTACCGTACGGCAGACAATCTTCGGCGGATATCTCTTTGGCTGTGGATCAACAATCGTAAGCTTTATCATTCTTGGCAACTACTCGCTTGGACAGCAGATTGCCGGTGCTGCAGATTATATTGCAATGTATCAGAAGAACGGAGATCTGTATTCCATCATTATTGCGATCATCCGGACACTTCCATGTGCACCTCTGATCCTTGCGTTACTGTTCATCACAATGGTTGCCTTTTATGCGACATCCTTTGATTCTATCGCATTGATCGGAGCCTGCTATAGTTATCACAAGCTTGGGGAAAATGAGTCTCCTCACAAGTTGATCGAACTGATGTGGTGCGTCCTTCTGATCGCACTTCCGATCGCACTGGTATTCTCCGACAGTTCGATGAGCAACCTTCAGTCAGTAAGTATTATTGCTGCATTTCCGATTGCTGCAGTGATTGTTCTTATCACATTCAGTTTCCTGAAGGATGCAAAAAAATATCTGCTGGAAACCGAGAAATAATACCAGACAAAAAGCAAGACAGTTTCCATCATCTGGAACTGCCTTGCTTTTTTGTTCTTTTATACTTTATTCGAATTTTCCATTATAGCCCGGATACTCTGCATGCCCCGTCACAATTTCCTGCCCGTCTGTCGTAACCTGTATTTTGTTACATCCATATGCATCCAGGAATGTATTGCATACGCTTCCCATGATCATATATTCTCCGGTACTTCCCATGGACTGGAGCTGTTGAAGGTACACCTGATTCAAATCGAGCTTTAATGCCTTTTCTCCCTCGTCTTCGGTCTCTTCAAAAGAATTAACCTGAACGTCCTCTGAAAGCATTCCCTTCTTCTTCAACTGAGCAATCAGATTCTCTGCTGATAATGCATCCACTTGTATCGTTTCCTGATCAAAGCCGTCTGCATTTTCATTTTCTGAGTAAATCGTCACACTGACCGGCTGTTGCGCTTCTTCCATGTTCGTATCCTGCGAAGTCTGCTCATCGGACTTGGTTTCTAACGATTCCTCACCGGCATTATTCTCTTCTGTTTCCGCTTCCTGATCATCCGAAGATTTGGTATCTTCTTTTTTCTCATTCCCGATTTCGGTCTTTACCTTGTCCTTTGCCGTATTATCCTTCGCTTCTTTTCCCTGACAGCCGACCACCAGACATCCGGCTAACAATGCAGTTAATACGATTGTACGCTTCTTCATACTCTCCCTCTCCTTTCGTAACACTCTACAGTGAGTACATTGGTATAATATACTTCTCCATCAGGTTCATTCCGTAATTCTTTGATGTCGCCCATCCTTTTCCATTCGGATTCTCCTTCTGTCCAAGCCATTCCACATATGGTGCGCAGCCCTTTGTAACCCATTTATAACGGTTATCAACACATGTCTGCTTTAACGCTTTCGTCGATGCATATCCCTTCAGATGTTGTACCTGTGCCCGAATACCTTCTGCTACGCTCTTAAAGGATTCTCCTACTATACCTCCGCCGGAAGCTCCAAGTCCCGCAAAGTTGAACTGCTCAATCTTCACATCCCCTCCGAACTGCAGATACCCTGTCTCATTCATAGCCTGTCCGAATACGACCTCTGGTTTTATGCCTTCGATCACTGCTTCGTCATATACAATCCGACAAAATGCTTCTATCGTCGGTGCATTTCCTTTCGTAAGTGCCTGTGTCGGATAATTTTTTCCACTTTTCTGGAACATTTTCACCATCTTATTTACTACTGTTGTCTTATTGGTTCCCATGGCAGAAGTTCCCATAATTGAAGTCACGCCCTCATATCTCAGTGAGCCTTCCGGGGATTCTCCTGAACGCAAATAATACCATTTGCCATCAATCTGCTTATATCCTTTGAGCATGGCTCCTTCTACGCCATCGCTGTTCTTCGTCGGATTAAGATAATACTTTCCACTTGACAGGGTCATCCAACCGGTGACCATCCAGCCATTCTGGTCAAAATAGTACCAAATGCTGTTTACTGATTTCCAGTTTGATTTCACATAACTTCCATCGGTATTATAATACATCCAGTGTCCGGAATACTGTACCCAGCCAGTCTTTGTAACATTCTCCGGTTCCTGCTTCTTATCTTTTATCCAGACTCCGGACGCATCCACGTAGCTGCCATCAATCCATGTATCCACTGCCATCTTTCCATTCTTATCGAAATAATAGCATTTGCTATTGATCCATTTCCAGCCGCTGCTTACCATGGCTCCATTACTTTCCATGTAATACCAGCTTCCTTTTACCTTCTGCCAGCCTGTTACCATCCAGCCGTTCTGATCAAAATAATACCATTTACCTCCTATGTATTCCCATCCGGATCTTGTATAGCTTCCATCTGCGTGACGATACCACCAGCGGCCCGATGACTGGATCCACTTATCTGTCTCTTTCTGCTTGTCTTTTACCCAGGCTCCGGAGGCATCCACATAATACTCTCCGATCCATGTATCGGCTGCCATCTTTCCATTCTTATCGAAATAATAACATTTGCTATTGATCCATCTCCAACCGTTACTTACCATGGCTCCGCTGCTGTCAAAGTAATACCATGTATTACTGATCTTCTGCCAGCCTGTTTTCATGGCTCCGCTTGACTGCAGATAATACATCTTTCCATTCAGTGTCAGAAATCCGGTCTGCATGATCCCGTTCGCATCAAAATGATACCAGAGATTCTTGATTAGTTTCCAGCAGTTCTTCACATAAGAACCGTCATAGTTCTGATACTTCCACTGACTGCCTGATTGTACCCATTTTCCTACATAGCCGCTAGTATCAAGATAGGTAATAATTCCTTTGGCATCAGCTTCTCCTAATTTCTTAAGTTTGGCATCTGAACTCAGATAGTTATTATAATCACTCTGATTGCTCAGATATGCATGTTCTACAATGATTCCCGGGAAGCCGGCTCTTTTACTCTGCTGGATCACATAATAATAATCCTGTACCGAATTATCCGGATATTTACTTGATGTTGAATTCTGAATCTTAGCACCTCTGTTATATAAGCCTAATTTCACCAGTTCATTCTGAATATCCGTTGCAAGAGCCTTGCCCTGCGCTCCTATATCTGCTCTGTAATTACTATTCGGATAATATACTTCTGCACCTTTTGCACTTGCCGTGGCTGAATTCAGATGAATACTTACAAACAGATTTGCTTTCTTTCCGATTGCATACTGAATTCTGTTATACAGGTCCGTACTTACATTTGTCGTATTTCCTACACTGGTATCTGTTTCTCTGGTCATATATACCTGGATTCTTCCATCCTTTTCCAGTGCTGCTTTGCAATATTTTGCGATCTTCAGTGTCAGATCTTTTTCATTTGCTCCGAATCCACTGGTTCCCGGATCGAATCCCCCATGTCCCGGATCCAGCACAACGATTACTTTCCCCGTAGAAGTTGTTCTGGCACCACTTTCCGCATAGACTGCAATTTCAGAATCCGAAGACCGCTGTGCGACTGCCTCTTCTACTACATCAGATATATCTGCATTCTCTGTCACTTCGCCGTCTTTTGTAATTGTCGTAAATGATACATCGGAATCGTTGGTCTCTTCCTGCGTATCGGAATCTTCAACGACCGCATCCGGCTCTGTCTCACAAGACTGGTTCACACCATATTTTCCTTCGATTCCGCATTTAGCAAAATCAAGGCTGTACATCTGTTCGTCCATTTCAAAATCCAGGCTCTCCAGACTGTAGATTCCACTTTCTGATTCGTCTGTATAATTCATCTCGAATACTGCAGTATCCGCATCGATTCTGGCTGCGGATACCGTCATTTCTTCATCCGTCACCGTATTCTTATACGTCAATACTGCATCTGTCAATGTATCTTTCGCCTGATAACCGGCCACAATTATCTGTGTCCCCGGTGTATCAATTCTTGGATTATTAATTACGATATACTCCAATACCGGTTCTGACGTTCCGCGATTCTCTGCTGCTGATACTTTTAATCCACATACCGAGGCAATCATCATTCCTATGCATGCCAAGGCTGCGATCCATATTTTTCCTGTCTTTTTCCGCATCTTTTCTCCTTTTTTTACAAATTGCCATATTTTTTTCATTTTAACATTCTCAGAGTTAAAAGTCAAAAAATCCCGGGACTCAAAACCTCCCCGGGATATTCATTCTATTCTGTTTCGTGTTATTATTTGATCCAGACGCCGCTTCCGTTCATGTAATACCACTTGCCACCGATCAGCCACCAGTCAATTGCCATAGGTCCATGCTGAGTAAGGTAGTACCAATTCCATAGCCGTCCTGGCGTTGTGTGCCTTCTACAGTGATCATTACAGTTCCCGGCTTGGTTACTGTGTATTCATATTGCGGTTCATGTGTGACGTTAATCTGGTCAACAGCATATGAAAAACCTTGAAATGTATTTCCTGCTCCTGCTCCTATCTAAAAAGCCGAACCATTATACTGTACGATGGTTTTTCCATTCAGATAATTAATATCTCCGTTTTGTACCACATATGGATTCACATTCATACCGGAAATGTTCACCGGTTCACTTGGAATCCTGGTTGTCCCGCTGGTCTCTGCTCCCTCCGGCTCTGTGCTTATTTTATACTTTCTACTTTATCCGCAACGTTATCCCATGTAAAATGTTTTTTCACTCTATCATACGCATTTTCAGCTACTGTCTTTCTTTCCTCTTTCATATTCAGCACTTTTTTTAAATGTCGTTTCAGCACTTCTTTGCTTCCGTTTTCCATTACGCATCCAAATTCCGATGCCGGAATCAATTCCCTTGCCCCGCCTCTAGGTGTAACCACCGGGAAGCATTTACATGCCATTGCTTCCAATGTAGATGTCGGAAATCCTTCCGGATATTCTGTCGGAAGGCAAAAGATATCCGTTCCTTTTAATAGTGCAATAATATGCTCAAAATCTATTTTTCCCAAAGCATATATATATTCATTTTGCGCTGCTTCAACTTCTTTCTGAATCTCGCCATCTCCGGCAATAAACAGATATAACTCTGGAAACTCTTTTTTCAGTTCTTTTACAGCCTCGATTAATGTCAATGAGCCTTTTTCTCTTACAAGTCTTCCGGTATAAGTTACGACGACTGCCTGTTCCGGGACTTTGTAATCTGCGCGGTAATCAATATCTGTATTTTGATATAAATCTACAATTCCATCGAAGTCCACAGAATTATACATGATGCCTCTTGCCCGGATTCCAAAATGCTTCAGCCATTTTACACTTTCCCCGGACACGCCGTAAAACTGACGACAAAAACAGGTCTCTACTTTTGTCAGCAGATGTTCATATACCTCGCCAATCTTATCCGCTGCTTTATTACCAGTCAGCATATGGCCAGTTCCGTGATCAATGGTAATGCATGTGGCTCGCTGCTTCTTAGCCATAAACATTCCATATAGTGAATGAAAATAAAATCTGGTTTGTATAATAAATGTATCGTATTTCACATTGAATATTTTCCGATGCATCTTTCTTAGTTTACGATTCGGTTTTAAAACTGGAAATCTTCCATTCATAAAGCACCATGCCGGCATTCTGTATATTCTGATGCCATCCATTTTCTCAAAGTCTGCATAATCTCCCACATTGGATGTCACCACTGTTACTTCATTTCCCCGTTCGATTAACTTTTTCGCCAGATTATAGGTATACCGCTCTACTCCGCCTGTATGTGGCAGAAATTGAGCCGCAAAAATGCAATATCTTTTTTTCATTTCATTTCTGTATGATAATTTAAGGAGTAAACTATCACACGTTCCTTTCTTTTTGTATTGTTCCTGTTCTTTCTAGTATATACTATAAACAGAAAATCTGCCACTGGCAACTTTTCCTGCATACTTTGGTATCTACAGAATCTGCCACCGGCAGCTTCTTCCGAATGTATGGCAATAGTCAAAAAATTCCCCGCACATTTCTCTATGCTGGGAATTTCTGTTATTCATATTTCGTTTTATTTAATCCATACTCCACTTTCGTTGAAGCGATACCATTTACCACCGATCTTCTGTCTTCCTGTCAGCATTGCTCCGCTTCCGTTCATGTAGTACCACTTACCGCCGATCTTCTGCCAGCCCGTCTGCATCGCTCCGCTTCCGTTCATGTAATACCATTTACCACTGATCTTCTGCCAGCCTGTCTGCATCGCTCCGCTTCCATTCATGTAATACCATTTGCCACTGATCTTCTGCCAACCTGTAAGCATCGCTCCGCTTCCGTTCAGATAGTACCACTTACCACCGATTTTCTGCCAGCCTGTCTGCATGGCTCCGTTTTCATTCATATAGTACCATTTACCACTGATCTTCTGCCAGCCTGTCAACAGATATCCGTCACTGTCAAACAGATACCAGATACCTTTGATCTTTTCCCATCCTCCGGCCGGATATTCGCCATTACCATAACGATACCACCAGCCATTTTCGTCCTGTATCCATTTTGATACTTCTGCATATTTTCTCGGAGTAATCGTCTCTGTGTAATCCTTATAACTGAAATCAATATCTACATCTCCATCGATTCCCGATACTCTTCCGGTTGCACAGCACTGCCATATATCTCTGTCTATTGTCTCCGTATAAGTATTGGCATATCTTGCGATCCATTTGTCTACATTTTTTAACTGTGTTACATCAATCAATGAGGAATACCAGTATTCATTGCAGTATAACATCGGCGTATAGCCTGCTCTTCTGATGTCAGTACAAAATGCTTTTGCAATTGCTCCAAGCTGATTTTTCCCAAGGTTCGACTGGCTCGGATCTTCCAGATCGAATACTACCGGATAAGATACCTGATATCCCTGCATCGTATTAATGACGTACTGAGCCTCTGCCTTTGCTTCATCGACCGTTTTCGCCTTACTGTACAGATAAACTCCAACCGGGATATCTACTGCATTCGCATTCTTCATATTTTGATCGTATTTTTTGTCTTTTACAAATTTCAGAAGATTGTTGCTTCTATATGAATAACCCAGTCTTACAATTGCGTATTCATATCCGTCATTCTTTACGGCTGACCAGTCAATATCTCCCTGCCACTCAGATATATCGATTCCTTTTATTGTTCCTGTCTCATGCTTATTATTGTCTACCCAATAGCCGTTACTGTTGAAATAGTACCATTTTCCCTTAATCTGACGCCAGGTTGACTTCGGATATGCCCCATTGCTGTATTGATACCACCAACCCTTGCTGTCCTGTTTCCAGCCTTCCTGTACATTTGCATATGTTGCAATTCCGTCTTCTGCAGTTGTCTCTTTCCCCATAGTTGATCCTGCCGTATTGGTTTCTGCTTCTGCATGCGCCGGAATGCTCATCGTACCTGCCATGAATGTAAATACCACGGCAACGATGATTCTTTTTACCCACTTGTATTGCATAATTGTCCCTCTTTCTCTTTTTGCCTTGCCTTTGTTTTCATATACGATAATGGCATATATCATTTTCTATGTCAAGAAACCGAACTTTTTTTGAACAAATTATAGCACAGAAAAATTCTGATATAAAAAATTCTTTATATAAGAAAATCCCAGCACATAATGTGCTGAGATTTTCCCATGAATATTTATATCCTCTCAATCATTCAATTATTTGATCCATACTCCGCTTGCGTTGAACCGATACCATTTGCCACCGATCTTCTGTCTTCCTGTTAACATTGCTCCGCTTCCGTTCATGTAATACCACTTACCACCGATTTTCTGCCAACCGGTTAACATTGCTCCGCTTCCGTTCATATAGTACCATTTGCCACCGATCTTATTCCAACCTGTCAGCATTGCTCCGCTTCCGTTCATGTAGTACCACTTGCCGTTGATTTTCTGCCAGCCCGTCTGCATTGCTCCGCTTGTATTCATGTAATACCACTTGCCATTAATCTTCTGCCAGCCCGTCTGCATCGCTCCGCTTGTGTTCATGTAATACCATTTTCCATTGATCTTCTGCCAACCCGTCTGCATTATACCTTCTTTATCAAAATGATACCATTTTCCGGAAACCTTCGCCCAGTTATTGTCTACTCTCTTTCCATCATTTCCAAACCAGCTCCATGTGCCATTATCCCACTCAGCCCACATATTCGTCTGCTTAATTCCATCTCCATCAAAGTAGTACCATCCAAAGTCATCACCATAAGCGATTGGATAAGCACCATCTGTATAGCCAAAGTAGTACGCATAATCAAAGTAATACCAGTTGTCGTCTTCATCCTGCTGCCAGTCCGTTGCCAGATAACCATTTTCATCAAAAGCAAATAAGAATTCACATCCATCGGAAGGAAGTGTCACGGCAGCTATACAGTTTTTGTAATCTTTGTACTCTTCCCCTTTTAATGAGTAATAAGCAATACCGTCTTTTCTTTCCATATTAAACTCATCCGTATTCTCCAGATGTTTAGCGACGTGCTCTGCAGTGGCTACTTCACTTCCTACACCATTCTCCTGCTGCACTACTGCTTCTCCATTTTCTCCCGCATACGTGGCTACCGGCGCCTGTACCACTAATGTTCCAGCCATGATTCCGATTGCCGCAAGTTTTAACCATCTCTTTTTCATTGCAATTCCTCCTCATATTTGAAATATTTTGACTATATCCAGAACATCATATTTTTTTCTGACATTCAACAAAAGTCCGCCTTTTTTACTTATAATCTTTCGGACAATTCGGAAGTCCCGTATGATCCCATGCCATGCCAAACATACTGCTATATGTACTTTCAGACATCAGGAATGGTAATCCGATCATTTCCAGTGTGGAGATTCCCAACTGCGGATCTGTGATATACCACTGTCCGTTCACTCTTACCTCATTCCACTGGTGGGATGGATTGGAGGCTTTGCTGTTCGCATGTACATAATAGCAGCCGATGCCGATTCCGTCACAGAGTGCTTTTAACCCACGGGCATATCCCGAACACTGTGCTTCATGATATACTAGCGCACCCCATGCCGTATTCGCCCGGTTCTTACTCCAGTCTGCGGCATATGTACAATGACTCTCCAGATGCAGCATCGCCGTACGTACCTTCTGATAATCATTCATTGCACTGAAATTATAAGAACGGATGAATTTCTGTACCGCATCTGCTACCTGATCTAATTCTTTTTGTGTCAGAGACGGTCCATATACCGATCCCACATTATAGTTTCCTGCCGGATAAGATCTTCTGGTCTTTGTCCACACTCCGGAACCGTTGACATAATAGCTTCCGATCCAGGTATTGAACGCCATAGCACCCGAACTGTACATATAGTACCATTTACCGCCAATCTGATTCCAACCTGTCAGCATCGCTCCGCTTCCGTTCAGGTAATACCATTTATTACTGATCTTCTGCCAGCCTGTCAGCATCGCTCCGTTTCCATTTATGTAGTACCACGTATTACCGATCTTCTGCCAGCCCGTCGCCATGGCTCCATTACTCTTTAAGTAATACCATTTACTACTGATCTTCTGCCAGCCTGTCAGCATCGCACCGCTTCCATTCATGTAATACCACGTATTGCCGACCTTCTGTCAGCCTGTTGTCATGGCTCCGCTTTCTTTCAGATAATACCATTTATTGCCAATCTTCTGCCAGCCCGTTGCCATGACCCCATCCGCCTTAAAATAGTACCAGACATTTTTTATTTTCTTCCATTCCTTCTCTATTCTTCTTCCCTGATACTCCGTATTTTCTCCATCTAGATAGTACCAGGTATTACCGGATTGTTTCCAGCCGGTCTGGATCTTACCTTCTGAATCAAAATAATAGGTATTGCCTGTTTCTTCATCTGTGTACCATCCATAATGTTTCACCGGATTCTCTGATTCTTCCGATGTTGTCTCATTCTGGGTTGTAAGATCCGGCGTTCCCGCTGTGTACACCTCTGTCTCCTGTTCATTTGCATATCCGTCTCCTGTCAACGTGTCCGCAAATGTAACCGTCGCAACTGTCATTGACAGTGCCAGCGATACCATCAAGCATTTTTTCACATAGTTCTTTTTCATATGTTATTCTTTCCCTTAAATATTAAGTAAAAATTCTTTTGTATCTTTATACTCTTTTATGTATTATCATACCATATTTTGTCAAAAAAATCCCAGCACAATACATGTGCTGAGATTTTTTTTGCGATTCTTATTTTAATATACGACTACCGTTGTTCCTCTCGGAATGTTATTGTAGATCCATTTTGCATTGTCGATCTGTAAACGTACACAGCCATGTGACAGATGCATTCCAAGACGTCCGTCCATCAGTGTACCGTTCTTATTGTACAGTACGCTATGGAATAAGTAATTGCCATAGAACTGTGTATACCAGTAACATCTTGCTGAACCGGAATCAAAGTAGTATCCCTTGCCGCCGACGCGGAATGTTCCAGCTACTGTAGGCGAAGAAGAGGCTCCTGGTGAGCAGCTCCAGCTCTTGATCTGATTCCAGAATCCTGTTTTTCCAGTAAAGATACCTACCTGACATGTTGCACGGTTCACAAGGATCAAATATCCGGTGCTGCTTGAGTAAGCCTGCGCTTTCAATGCCATCTGTGAGTTAGCGGTTGGTTTCATTGCTCCGCTTGCACTTAATGTATACCCGTCAATCTTTGTATTCGCAGCCATGACTCCTTCGATTCCGCCATGAGAATCTTTGTTCTTATAGAAGTAATACCAGTAACCATTAATCTTCTGCCAGCCTGTTACCATGGCTCCATTACTCTTCAGATAATACCATTTGCCACCGAGTTTTGCCCAGCCCGTTGCCATTGCTCCACTGCTCTTTAAGTAATACCATTTTCCATTAATCTTCTGCCAGCCTGTTGCCATTGCTCCGCTATTATCCAGATAATACCAGACATTCTTTACTTTGATCCATCCTTTTGCCATAGAACCGTTGCTGTTCAGATAATACCAAGTATCGTCAACTTTCTGCCAGCCTGTCATCATTGCTCCGTTATTATCGAAGTAATACCAGATATTCTTCACTTTCTTCCAGTCATTCTGTACCATAAGGCATGGATATTCTTCATTCTCTCCATCCAGATAGTACCAGACAGAGCCAAGCTTTTTCCATCCTGTCTGCAGAACGCCGCCTATCGAATCTGCATAATACCAGCCTTCTGCATGAGAAACCCAGCCTTTCTGTAATCTTCCCTCTGTGTTAAAGCTATAATACTTTCCGTCAATTTCTTTGACCACATCTGTTACCATAGCTCCCGGATACTCTTCATCTTCTCCATCAAGATAGTATTTTATACCGTCTCTTGTCTGCCAGCCTGTCTTGATTTTACCTTCCAGATCATAATAATAAGTCTTTCCAGTCTCTTCATCTGTATACCAACCATAATGTTTTACCGGATTTTCCGGTTCGGATTCTCCCGGAGTTGTGGTTCCCGGTTCTGTTGTCCCTGGCTCCGTGATTCCCGGTTCCGTCGTTCCTGGTTCCGTCGTTCCCGGAGTTGTAGTTCCTGGTTCTGTTGTCCCCGGAGTTGTGGCTCCCGGTTCTATTGTTCCATTCTCTCCTGAACCCTGCTCATTCGTGTACGTATCCTTTGCTGTATCAGCAAACGCAACTGTCGAGAACGTCATAGAAAATGCCAGTGTCAAGGCCAGACATTTTTTTACATAATTCTTTTTCATATGCGCACTCCTTCCTTTCTATATATTATACAGAGAACCTGCCACTGACAGTCTCTCCTGCATACTTTGGTACGCAAGAAATTATACTGTCGGCTTTTTCTCGTGCATATTCAAGTGTTAAAAGTATCTTCTCACCATTGTCAGATGATTTTTAGAATCCCAGCTTTCATAATACTGAACGCTCTGAATAATGGTTCCATATTTTCTGTTCAGTGCATGCATCAGCATTCCTTTTCCAAGATATAATGCCACGTGATCATAAGAGTAACCATTCGAATATACCAGTACATCTCCCGGCTTCCACTCTTCCATCTTATTGATATTTACAAGAGTTCCTCTCGTTGCCTGCTGTTGTGAAGTTCTCGGAATCGTTACCCCGCTTAACTGGCGCACTGCCCATTGTGTAAATCCGCTACAATCCCATCCAAGTGTCGAAGAGCCTCCATATACATATGGTGTTGTAGTATATTTCTTTATTTCTTCAATCTTTTTATCTATCTCTGACAGATCATACGCTTTTCCATCTTCTTTGATGGTCCAGCCATCGATTTCTACATTTACTGCTTTGCTTCCATATGATGCCCCGGCATTGTTGTTTTCATCGTTTTGCAGATAAAAATAATATCTACTGTTATTGATCTCTTTCCAACCGGTTACCATGGCTCCACTGGTTTCAAAATAGTAATCATACTTTCCGATATGACTCCATCCCGTTATCATAACTCCGCTGCTATTTAGATAATACCATGTATCTCCAAGCTGCAGCCAGCCGGTTGCCATCGCTCCGCTCTCTTTCAAGTAGTACCACCTGTTATTGATTTTCTGCCAGCCGGTCTGCATTGCTCCGCTTCTGTTCATATAATACCAGATATTTCTGATCTTCTGCCAACCCGTCTGCATCGCTCCGCTTCCGTTCATGTAGTACCATTTTCCATTCACTTTCTGCCAGTCTGTCTGCATGATTCCTTCCTCATTCAGATAGTACCAGATCTTTCCAAGCTTTAGCAAGCCGGTTACTCTTGCACCGCTTTCTTTCATATAATACCAATTGCCATCCAGTTTCTGCCAGCCGGTCTGCATATAACCGCTGTTGTTAAAATAGTATGTTGCATGATTGATTTCATGCCACTCATTCTGTGCCATCATTCCTTTATATTCTGCATTCGCACCATCCAGATAATACCAAGTCTTTCCAAGCTTTAACCAGCCGGTCTGCATTGCTCCGCTACTTTTAAAGTAATACCAGCCTTCTGCTCTCTTATACCAGCCTGTTACCATATAACCGGAGGCATTGAATCCATAATTCACACCATTGATTTCAACGATCTCATCTTTCGGCCATGTACCATCTTCATATGCGTACCACCAGCCTTTGTTATTCTTGATCCATTTTCCTTTTTTCGCCACTGCATTTGACTGTATCTGTGTCTGTTCTGCAGGTTTGTCACTTTGCAGTGTCTCATTCTCATCTGTTGTATTCTCTATATTCTGATCTTCCTCTGATCTTACGTCGTCTGTTGTATTTCCTGATATATCATTCTTTTCTTCTGCATTCTGATTTTCGTTCTGATCTTCGTTCTCTATACTTTCTGTCTGCTGATTATCTTCCGCCACAGTGGAAACAGCACTTGCATTCTCTGTAATGGTCGGAACTGCTGCATAACCTATTACATTCGGCTGTAAAAGGATCATGCTCGCAGCGATCAGACATCTGTATGCGTTTTTCTTCATCCTTTTTCTTTCCTGCTTTCTATTCTTAATTGTACATTTTATGTATTATACCACAGTTTTCCAATATACTAAAGAACGGTTTGGAAAATTCGACATTTCTGACATTTTCCAAACCTTTTTCTTTCCTGATATTATAATATTTTTTTCATACCTGGTATTTTTCTTAAGGCTGCAGTAACAATTAATGTCACGCATAATGTTCCTATGATCAATCCGCCAAAGTTCAATACGATATTTCCTTCATAAGGATTGAATCCCCAGTATCTCAGCACAAGCCGGACAACGATCATATGTAATATATAGATACCAAATGAACACTGATCAATGAAATTAATGCATTTCCAGCGTTTGCTCTCCATCTGGATCTTTACATTTTTCATAAGATAGAAAATACCGGCCGCCTGACAAACTACAAGAATCGATGAGTAACCCCACAACAATTCCAATTGTTCCACATTATACTGTCCTTTGCATACCGTTGCTGCGATAATCCCTGCAGTTCCGACAATGATAAGCAGCACTGCCTTCACTTTGGAAAGCCGGATGCTCTCATTGGCGATCGCATAACCGCAAAACAGGTAAAACGGATAGATCGTAGATACATGGATGTAAAATTTACTCTGTATTCCTGCAAGCTGTGTAAGCGGTATCAGTGACAGAAATATCAGATATATAACCAGCAGATATTTCAGTTCTGAATTGCTGCTTGCTTTTGCGATCTTTTTATAAAATGGTAAAAGCAGATACAGTCCGATCAGCAGGTATAAATACCAAATATGTGACCATCCTGTGCCCGTAAATATTTCATAAAATCCTTTTAATATGCTTTTCAGGCCAAATGATTCTTTGTCCATGATAATATCAAAGATCCGGAACACCATGCTGAATACAACCAGTGCTCCCAATGCTCTTAATATGTATTTGTTGAACAGCTTATCAAATGATACTTCTCTGTTCTCATCTAACAGCAGCGCTCCTGTTACCATCACAAAGCATGGAACCGCCCACATCATACAGTTTACGATTATATTGCTTCCGGTTATCTGCTCCGGAGTTATTACATTTTGAAATAATATTTCTGCCGAAGCAAACATATGTAAGATAATGATCGCAATGCATGCCAGCACCCGCAGTAATGAATAGCCGGGAATTCTTTTCAGATGATTCATTCTGTTAATTCCTTTCTAGCCAGCTTAGTATACCAGTCCGTCACCTACACAACTGTCATCTGATCCGGAACTTCCTGAAGATGGCTGTTGTTGCTGCTGTTGTTGCTGCTTCTGTTGTTGCTGCTTCTGCTGCTGTGCTTTTGCAGCTGCTTCTGCCTGTGCTTTTGCTTCTGCCTGTGCCTTTGCTTCCGCCTCTGCCTGTGCTTTTGCTTCCGCCTCTGCCTGTGCTTTTGCCTCTGCTTCGGCTTTCGCCTCTGCTTCGGCCTTGATATTCAGTTCGGCTTCTTTTGTGCTTACCTCTTCTTTTGAAGAAACAGATGTATATTCAAGATATGCTACTTCATCAGCAAAACAGATGCTTCCTTCTTTCATATCCTCATATGGAAAAGCTGTCAGCACATAAGAAGTCCCATCGTCAAATGTAATCTGAACATCTACCTGCGGTTCTGTAGCCGGTGTATCCGTCTCCTGACTTTCTGTATCTGTGCTGTTTGCATCTGTGCTTTCTGTATTTTCCGCATTTACTACGTTCGATGCATCATAGTACAGATATCTCTTTTCTTCACTGGAAAATGCATCATTTTCTTCCAGCATATTATCCGGGTATGCATCCATTGTGGAATCCTTGATCGTAAATGCCGTGATATTTTTTCCGGTTTTATTTTCCAGTTTGATTTTATAAATATTGTCACCTTCCTGCTCGGTTCCAATAGCCTTTAACTCTTCTTCTTTTTTCTCCTGCTTTTCTACTTTTGTCTTTTCTTTCTTTGCCGGTTCTGTTTCTTTCTTTCCACATCCAAACATATTACCGACACATAATGCTCCTATCAGCGTGTAGATAACCAGTTTCTTCTTCATTTGTCCAGTTCCTCTCATCCGTTATTAGTTCATTCTGTGGTAATTAGAATACATCCATGTACCAGAAGTTCCGTATGTGATCTGATAACCGTTTCTTCCTGTTTCATTCGTGAAGTTCGGGTCAAATACATATTTTGTCTTTCCGATTGTTAATTCACACCAGGAATGTGGTGTCACTCCGCCGCCTTTTCTCGGAACATATCCTGCGATCTGATGTGCATCATATCCTAAAAGACGTGCCATATGGCAGAATGTTGCCGCCATTACATAACAGTTTCCTGTCTTTTTGGTAAATCCAAAATTAGCGAAATATGTACTTCCCTGAGATGGTGATGACTGCATTCTGTAATATTTTAATCCTGCTGACCAGTTGTAAGCTGCACGCAGATTCCAGCCAACCTGATTCAGTACTTTATATGCATTCTGATATGCCGTATTGTAAATTCCGTCCGGTGCTACCACCCAGCCGTCAATTACAGTGTTGGATGCCATGTCTCCTTCCGGTCTGCCGTGTGAATCATTTTTCTTATACAGATAATACCAGTTCTGTCCCTGTGCAAGCCATCCTGTCTGCATAGCCCCGCTTTTGTTCATGTAATACCATCTTCCGCCTGTTTTTACCCAGCCGGTTGCCATAGCTCCGCTTCCTGTCAGATAATACCATTTGCCGCCTGTTTTGATCCAGCCGGTTAACATGGCACCGCTTTTATTCATGTAATACCATTTTCCATTGATCAGATTCCAGCCGGTACCGCTCATTTTTCCATTGTCAGCCGGATTCAGATAGTACCAGAGATTTTTCAGTTTGATCCAGCCCGTCTGTTTTGCTCCGCTTGCATTATAATAATACCATCCCTTGTTACTTACCCAGCCTGTTTGCATGCCTCCGTTATTATCAAACAGGTAGACCAGACCTTTTACAGTATATTCCTGTGAAGCGACCATCTTTCCCGGTGTTTCCGGACACTCTTCTTCATTCATAAGATAATACCAGATGTTTTTCAGTTTGATCCAGCCCGATTTTGCCTTTCCGTTGGCATCGCCGTAGTACCAGTCTCCGTCTACTTTATTCCAGCCCGGTTTTAACTGTATTTCTTTCTTTGGTTCTTCCGGTTTCACCTCCGGATTTCCGTCTGTGTTTCCATCCGGATTTCCATCTGTTCCCGGTGTTACTTCCGGTTCTTTACTGCCATTTTCATCGTCTGCAGTTGTCTGTTCCTGTACTGTACCGTTCTGTACATTCTTATTCCCGTCAGAAAGGTTATCTGTGTTCTTGTCTTCGTCATTCTGCAAATCTTCTATATGGTTTACAGTCTGTTGATCTTCTACTACATTCTGATTCGGTTCAGCGGCCATTGCACTGATACTTCCTCCAAATGTCATACAACAAGCAAGTAAAATACTTACTATTTTCTTTTTCATTTGTCTTTTTCTCTCCTTTTCCCGAATTTTTCACAAAGTATATACACATACATATTTAATGTATATTCCCTCCGATAATTTCTGTCAATATACGGAATCAGGAACCCTCAACTTCAACTTTCATAGTCTGCCATACGTAATATAAAATCTTATTTCTTAAACACCAACAACCTCTGTCCCACATAATTAAACACCACAAACGCTCCCATTCCACACAGCATAGACAGGTTATCCTGCACACTCTTACTCTGTCCATTTAAGATCCAGGATACAAGCGGCTTTGCCATCCCATATGCCAACAGATAACATATTGTAATATTTATCGCGAACATTCCCAGTTGCTTCCAGGATTTTTCTTTATTCTGGAACGTAAAGTATTTATTCAGGAAATAACTCACGATACTTCCCACCACATAATTCGATGCAGAAGATACCCAGTAGCTCAGATGCAAAAGATTATAAGCAGCAAACATTACCCCTGTACCCACCAGCGTATTCACAATTCCCACCAATACAAATTTCCAGAATGTAATATCCAGCATATTTTTTATTTTTTCTTTCATAATTACCTATTCTTCCCTTCTCGTTGTTTCACATTTCTAATGTTCATAACAGTATTCAACTTCTTATTATGAATCATATATTATTACAGACCAAGACACAACAAACGGCTTATGTCACACACAAGCCGCCTGTCATATTTCCTTATTATTTTTTTCTTACTCTCCAAGCCCGCTCTCGACCACATCCACCATTGCTTTCATAGCCTCTTCTTCATCTTCTCCGTCGCAGATAAGCTCGATCTCATCTCCCGATTTCACGCATGCTCCAAGGACACTCAATACACTTTTCGCATTTGCTGCAGTGTCATTGTTATACATGAATTCTACTTTGCATTTGTATCTGCTTGCTATGTTACAGAACATCCCTGCAGGTCTGAGATGCAGTCCCGTCGGATTTGTTATTGTAACTTTCTGTCTGATCATAATGTATTCTCCCCATTTCTGTCTGTTATTCGCTCTGGCCGTTCTGATTGTTTTCATCTGTCTTTGTCTGACTGCTGTTCTGGCTTTCACCCTGTGTTTTACTGCTCTGCTTTGATTTTTCAAGTGTGATCTCCACATTCACTTCATTCACAAGCGTGCAGCCATCCGGCAGTTCGACAGACACCGGAACGGTATATGTACCCGGTTCTGTATAATTCTTCAGATCAATGCTGACTTTCTTCGCAGGTGAGAACAGATTCAACACATCATTCGGTCCCTTCACCTGTATCTCCAGATCAACGGTAGATCCGTAATTGATGCTCAGTCCGTCCGCTATATTCTCCAGGAGAATCGATCCTGTCGATATCTCAAAGCTCTTTGTTCCCGGCTGTTGTACCTGGATGGATATTACCACCTTATTCGCATTCTCTTCCGCAAGGGACACACCGCTCGGAAGATAAGATGAGATATCAATGGTCTGCTCCGTTCTCTGTGTCAGTTCTTCCAATTTCAGGGCACTCGGTGGAATATCGATCTCCGAGATCTCGGCAAGCGTACTCTTATCACCTGTCACTTCCACTTCCTGCGGTTCTACCGTGATCTTGCCAAGTTTATACCCTTCTGCTGCCGACACCTCTGATGTATCCACTTTAAGCGGCACGCTTTTCACCTGAAGCAGTTCTACCTCAACACTGACACCTTCTTTTCCAAGGTTGTTTGCAAGAAGTGTCTGGTCGATCACATTATTATTGGCATCATACAGTACCAGTTTCGCTTCTACCGTCTCATCTTCGGATAATCCGGATACGTTTGCTTCTGCTGTTACTTTTGCAATATTGTTAATGATTCTCTTCGGTCCGCGAAGTGTTACTTTTTCCGGAAGTGCTTTCAGGCTTCCCACTTCATATCCATTTCTTACCGTTCCTGTTGTTGTCGGTGTGATTGGGAAATTATTCTTCGCTTCCTCATCGATCTGGATCTGCAGGTTTCTTGGATTTGCCGTTGCCTTTTCATATTTTCCTGTATATCCTTTGACCGTTACTTCAATCGGCACCTGTGTACGAAGCGTCAGTTCTTTCATGTTCGCTGTCGCAACAATATCCTCTGTCCTGATCTTATCCAGTACCGACCGCTGTGCCGTAACTGTTACATTAATCTCCTGTGTGTTATCCACGATCTGATACGTATTATTATTGTCTGTAATCACTTCTTCATGCGTTACCTGCACCGGGATATTGGAAAATGTCTTGTCATCCACCGGATCATCGATATTCACTACAACCAGCCATAAGAATGCCGCAATCAGGAAAGCCAGTATTTTCAGCGCAAGATTGTTAGTTATTCTTTTTCGCATGCTTCCGCCATCCTTTCCACATTGCCTTTATTCTGTTGTTTTCACTGCTCTTATGCTGTACCTCTTCCAGCTTCACACGAAGTTCTGCTTCATTGATACTTCTTGTAAGCTCTCCTCCCTGTGCGACTGACACAGCTCCTGTCTCTTCTGATACCGTAATGACCAGTGCATCACTGACTTCGCTCATTCCTACTGCCGCACGGTGTCTGGTGCCCAGATCCTTGCTGATCCCCATATTATCCGAGAGGGGAAGATAGCAGGTTGCCGAGACGATCCTGTCACCTCTTACGATGATCGCACCATCATGAAGCGGTGTATTATGTTCGAAGATATTGATCAGCACCTGACTTGATACCAGACAGTCCATCTGGATTCCGGTGCTTTCATATTCCGTAAGCCGTATTGCCTGTTCTACGACGATCAGAGCCCCTGTCTTGACTTTTCCCATGGCAAAGCATGCACGGATAATATCCTCTCTTGTCTCTTCACTGAAACGTATCTCCCGGTTCTGTTCAAAAGGAACAACTGATGTCAGGAATTGCTTCTCTCCAAGCTTTTCCAGTGCCCTCCGCAGTTCCGGCTGAAATACTACAATTGCCGCTGTAGCCATGACCGTCAGTGAATTTCTCGCGATGAACAGGATCGTATGCATCTTGAATATAGCTGCGAGAAGAATAAAGCCCGCAAGTACAATGATTCCTCTGAGCAGCATCCATGCTTTCGTATTCTTTATCCATATGATGATCTGATAGATCAGAAAAGTGAGGATCAGAACTTCTATGATATCTGTGATATGCACTCTCGGAATATAAAGTCCAATTCCATATTTATCAATAAAATCTGCAATTGTCTGTCCCATTCCTCTCACCTCCCTGCATGGTTTTTAATGATTTTTTCTGTCTTTCTATCTTTTTCTGCGGTTGCCTGCATGAAATTCATTTTCCAGACTCTGTGTCAGAAGCATCTTATCTACATCTTTCATGTCATGTTTCTTCGGTGCCGGTCCTCTCTTCGGCGAATGCTTTCTTGCCTGACTTGCCCGGATCTGTGCCGGACTTCTGTAGTCTGCATCACCGTATGACGGCTTCCGTTCTGCTTCTCTTTTCTGTCCATGTCCCGCATGTACTTCCAGATCGATGGCTTTTGTCTCTTCTTCCGCCGTATCCTGCGACAAACGTTTTACCGCTTCTGCATCGATGATCTCCGTCTCCTGACGTTCATTGATCTTCTTCACCGTCTTCTCCGGCGTTGTCATGGAAACCTTCGGTATTGCTTTTACATAGTAATAATATTCATCGTCTTCAAACTGCAGGCGTTCACTTCTTGCATAATCTACCGAGAACAGGAATAATTCCAGCACAAGTCCTACAACGGCTGCCACAATATTTCCTATGATCAGCGGACCATAGGAGGTGTTTACGCCCAGTGCAATACTTCCCATTGCCGTTACGACCACATTGGCAATTGCTCCCGCAATAATCCCAATCTTCCAGGCATGATCCAGTTCCTGTCTGCGGATGGTATAAATGATAAAAAATCCAATGATAAATGCAACTATGTAGAGCCACATTTCTTTATTCTGGAACACTTTCTGTACGTATGTGCTGATCTCGGCAAGCATTGCCTTACTTCCGGACGTCTTAGATGCCGCACTTATTTTCTTAAGATATTCCATCATATAATATACAACAGTTCCACATCCCATTGGTACAAGACTTACCGGTGTATAGATCAACGCACATGCAACCGGTACCACAAACGGTATCTTAAGTACAAATGCAATTGGTGTCAGAAGCACAACAAATGCCATTTTCGGTGCCAGTCTGATATAAAATATATACATGATCAGAAAGATCAGTGCAGACACTACGAATATGCCTATGGACGCTGCCAGTGTATGTGCAAGCAGCAGTATCGTTGCAAGCACCACCATAACCGCAGGTGGAAGGAAAGTAGCAACCACAGCCAGCCCCAGAGAAATCAGCGGTGAGGAAAGTGATTTCATAAATCCTGTATTCTGATTGATCATCGTAAATGTTATCATTGCCAGTATGAACTGAAAAGCTTTATCAAACGACTTGGAATGCTTCCCATAAACCGCTTCTATTCTTTCACGTATTACATATATATTGTCCATCTATCTTTTCTCCTTTTCATACATTTTCAGCAGTTGAATCAGATTATGATTATACTTTTTCACTCTTTTCCTTGCCTTTTTGTGTTTCTCATTATAAATGTGACTGGCAATTCCGCAATATACGATCACCACACCCACATAACCTGCCAGAATGATCAGAAAAAGGAACAGGATCAGACCATTCGACATATTACTCATTATATTCTCCACACCGGCCAGTAAAAGCAGCGCCACCAGACACACATAACCGACTGATACGCTCAGAAATGCATATATAACGTGCAGGCTTGCATAATCTTTTCTATAATAGGAACTGATCTTAAAATCTTCTTTTCCATAAGTCTCTTCATAGAGAGCAAGCTTTGTCATTAATTTTACTTTTCTCTCATCTAACATATATCCACCTCAACATGATATTAATTCCATAAAAACATCATTTTAAGTATAACAAATATCATTCCCCTTGTCCAATACTTATAGTTAAAAAATAAACCTTCTCCACGCCTTTTTCCTTTAATGCTTTTGCCGCCGCATCCAGTGTATTGCCGGTCGTATATATGTCATCCACCAGCAGCACCTTCCGGACAGGGCGAAATGCTGGTGTTACCGCAAATGCATTTTTCAGGTTCTTTTTTCTCTCATTATGTCCAAGTTTCTTCTGCGGACTGGTCTTCTTTCTTCTTGCCAGGCTTTTACTGTCCACCGGAATGCACAGCATCCTTCCCAGGTTTTCCGCAAGAATCTGCGCTTGATTATAACCCCGTTTTCTACGTCTCGCCCGGTGCAGCGGGACCGGTATGATCACATCCGGGTTCCATCGCCGGATTTCTTTCTGAAAATTTTTCACGAGTTCCTGACTGTACAGTTCCCCGTATCTTCTCTGATTGTGGTATTTGAACTGATAGATAGATTGATTCACAGGAGCTTTATGGTTCCATAAGCTTAATCCCTGCTCATAATAATGATGTGTATGCATACAGTCATAACAGTATTCCTTTTCCATACTACGGATCTGCTTGCCGCATTGCATACACCTTGGTTCTCTGATTCTTAAGAATTCCAGTCTTTCCCTGCATTCTGTACAAATGCCCTCTTTACAGACTTTCTGACAGAATGGACAGGTTTCCGGCCAGAACAGAACAATTATATTTTCTTTGATATCTTGTATGATACTTTTATTCATTAAATTCACGGATTCGCTCTGCGAGACTCGTATTGCGGTTCTGCTGGTTTGTGTTTTGTATCATCTCCTGGAATACGCTTTCACTTCCGATCACCGTCACACATTTTCTCGCTCTTGTGACAGCCGTATAGAGCAGATTTCTATAATAAAGCTGTCTTGGTCCCTGTAACAAAGGGATAATGACTGCAGGATATTCGCTTCCCTGCGCTTTATGGATTGTGATCGCATAAGCCAGTTCCAGTTCATCCAGCAGATTGTATGGATATTTTACCTGCTTCTTTTCATCATATTCGACCGTCACAGTCTCTTCATATGTATTGATCTTTTTGATGATCCCCATATCCCCGTTAAATACACCGATCCCTTTATCGATCGTCATTCCGTACCGGGTGGTGATCTCCCACTCAAGCTGGTAATTATTCTTGATCTGCATCACCTTATCCCCCTCACGGAACAGATGATCTCCATATTCTTTTTCCTGTTTGCCAGGCTTCGGCGGATTCAGATATTCCTGCAGGATCTTATTGATCCGTTCCACTCCGAGCAGGCCCTTTCGCATCGGCGTCAGAACCTGAATGTCTGCTTCTGATGCAGATACGAATTTGGGAAGTTTCTTCTGGATCAGTGTGATGATATTACTGATGATCATATTCGTATCATCACGTTTCAGGAAGAAGAAATCCATGCTTTTGTTATCCAGCACAACCGGCTCACCCCGATTGATCTTGTGGGCATTAACGATAATATCACTTTCGCCTGCCTGCCGGAATATCTTCGTAAGCTTTACCACCGGAAAACATCCGGATGAAATAATGTCTTTCAGTACGCTTCCCGGCCCTACACTCGGAAGCTGGTTCACATCTCCCACCAGGATCACACGGGTTCCCGGCACGATCGCATTCAAAAGTGCATACATCAACGGCAGATCTACCATTGACATCTCGTCTATGATGATCACATCTGCTTCCAGCGGATTCTCTGCATTGCGCTGGAAACCACCAACTGTCTCATCATCCGGATTGCCGGATACTTCCAGCAGCCGGTGAATCGTCTGTGCCTCGCATCCGGTTGCTTCCGTCATACGCTTTGCCGCTCTCCCTGTCGGTGCTGCCAGATAGATGTCCAGTCCTTCGCTTTCGAAGAAATGAATCATCGCATTGATGGTCGTTGTCTTACCGGTACCCGGTCCTCCGGTCAGTATCATCAGACCATGCCTGACTGCTTCCATTACTGCATCTTTCTGCATCTCATCCAGATACAGTTCTGTATTCTTTTCAATCTGATTGATCCTGTGAAGAAGTGTCACATCAGCTGCTTCAAAATCAAGATTCAGATCATGCAGCATCTTCGCAGTATTCAACTCCATATAATAATAATGGGCGGTATATACTCTCACCCCCTGCTCCGACTGCTTCATGACGATCTTCTTTTCCATCATAAGATCCATAAGATACTTTTCCATATCCTGTATCTGTACTCCAAGAAGGTCTCCCGTCTCTTTCAGCAACACGTCCTGATACAGATAGACGTGTCCTTCATTCACACTCTGTTGTAAGGTATAAAAGATTCCGCTGCGGATCCGGAAATCAGAATCTGTGTGTATGCCAATCTTCATTGCAATCTCATCGGCAGTCTTAAATCCCACTCCCGGCACATGGTCTGCCAGATGATACGGATTCTCCTCTATCGTACGGTAGACATTGCGTCCATAATGCTGATAGATCTTTGCTGCCAGTGTTGTAGAAATGCCGAATTTCTGCAGATAGATCATTGCCTGCCGCATATCCTTCTTCTCTTCTACCTGTGAAGCGATCTCTCTTGCTTTCCGTTCACTGATTCCTTTGATCTCTGCCAGTCGTTCCGGCTCCTCTTCGATGATCTGGAAGGTATCTTCTTTGAATTTTTTCACTATCTTTCCCGCCAGAGAAGCTCCGACTCCTTTGATCGCACCGGAACCCAGATACCGTTCGATGGATACCAGATCTTCCGGCTCACATATCTCCGATTCCTCCACAGCGAACTGAAGGCCATACATCTTATGCGTTGTATAGCCTCCTTTCAGTCTTAACAGTTCACCTTCTTCAATATAATGAAAACTTCCGACACAGGTCACTTCTCCATCTGAATTATTCAGATGGAATACCGTGTACCCGTTGTCTTCATTGCGGTAAACAATATGTTCTACGTATCCTTTTATTTCTTCCATTCGATTTCACTCACCCGGATTCATATCTGAATCTAGATACCTTTTCTTTCGCCCATAAATTCTACATATTCTCCAGTACCGATTGCTACAACTTTCATTGGATCATCCGCTGTCATAGTATTAATACCTGTCTTTTCCTCGATCAGCTCTTCCATACCACGCAGCATGGATCCGCCTCCCGTCAGCATAATTCCTCTGTCAAGAATATCAGCGGAAAGCTCCGGTGGAGTTCTCTCTAACACACTGATTACGGCTTCTACAATCTGTCCGGTAGTCTCTCGAAGTGCTTCTTCTGTCTCTGTTGATGTTACCGTAACAGTCTTCGGCAGTCCTGTTACAAGATTTCTTCCTCTGACTTCCAAAGTCTCATCTTCAATCAACGGATAAGTTGTACCGATTTTAATCTTAATATCCTCTGCGGTTCTTTCACCGATCAGAAGATTATGCTTCTTTCTCATATAACGCACAATTGCCTCATCGAAATCATCACCTGCGATCTTAAGTGATGTATTTACAACAGTTCCTCCAAGAGAAATTACCGCAATATCTGATGTTCCTCCCCCGATATCAACAATCATATTACCGCAAGGTTTTGAAATATCGATTCCTGCACCGATAGCTGCTGCAACCGGCTCTTCAATCAGATGAACTTCTCTTGCACCAGCTGCATAAGTAGCCTCCTCAACTGCCTTACGTTCCACTTCTGTTACACCACTTGGGACACAGATACTGATTCTAGGCTTTTTGAAGGTTCTCTTACCTAATGCCTTCTGCACGAAATATTTAATCATTTTTTCAGTTACTGTATAATCTGAAATAACACCCTGTCTTAATGGTCTTACCGCTACAATATTTCCCGGAGTTCTTCCAAGCATCATTCTTGCTTCCTCTCCGATCGCTTTTATCGCATTTGTATCTCTGTCATAAGCTACGACAGAAGGCTCCTTTAATATAACACCTTTTCCTTTTACATATACTAATACACTGGCTGTTCCCAAATCAATTCCAAGATCTACTGACATTCCCAATTCTCCCTTCATCAAGCTGTCTATATCATTATCTTTTGTAAGATATGATCATACGCATGCTATTTTTGAGCATGTTCCCATTATAATCAAAATTATTTAAAATAAAAAGACCCATTTTGCTTAAATCTTTGTGAAGCTTTTTACATAAATATTACAATATGACGAATCTGCCCGAAGAGATGAACAAAATGTCATATTTCTACCTTCCTAACATCGGTTTTATATACTTTCCTGTATAAGACACAGGACTTTCTGCTACCTCTTCCGGTGTCCCGCTTGCGATCACGGTTCCACCTTTGTCACCGCCTTCCGGTCCGATATCAATAATATAATCTGCAGTTTTTATAACATCCAGATTATGCTCTATCACAATAACCGTATTACCATCAGCTGTCAGTCTGTGCAGAATCTCTGTCAGCTTATGCACATCAGCAAAATGCAGTCCTGTCGTCGGCTCATCCAGAATATAGATTGTCTTTCCTGTACTTCTCTTACTCAGTTCCGTTGCCAGCTTGATACGCTGTGCTTCTCCTCCGGACAGCGTCGTGGACGGCTGTCCCAGACGGATATAAGAAAGTCCGACATCATATAAAGTCTCCATCTTTCTGCGGATGCTTGGTACATTTTCGAAGAAATGCATAGCTTCTTCTACTGTCATATCCAGCACATCATAAATGCTTTTGCCTTTATATTTTACTTCCAGAGTCTCTCTGTTATAACGTTTTCCCTTACATACTTCACATGGAACGTAGACATCCGGTAAGAAATGCATCTCGATCTTGATGATTCCGTCTCCGCTGCAGGCTTCGCAGCGTCCTCCTTTGACATTAAAGCTGAATCTTCCTTTTTTATAGCCTCTTGCCTTCGCATCCGGTGTTGCTGCGAACAGATCTCTTATGAGGTCGAATACTCCCGTATAGGTTGCCGGGTTAGATCTAGGCGTACGTCCGATTGGAGACTGGTCAATATTAATAACTTTATCTAATTGATCCAGTCCTTCGATGCCTTTATGTTTGCCCGGAATGGTTCTTGCACGATTCAGGTCTCTTGCCAGACGCTTGTAAAGGATCTGATTCACCAGCGAACTTTTTCCCGATCCGGACACACCCGTTACACAGGTCATTACGCCAAGCGGGAAGCTGACATCAATGTTCTTCAGGTTATTTTCCTGTGCTCCGAGTACTTTCAACCATCCGGTTGGTTCTCTTCTTGTCTCCGGAACCGGAATCTTGATTCTTCCGCTCAGATAGGCTCCGGTTACAGATTTTTCATTCTGCATGATTTCTTCTGCATTTCCCGTTGCAACCACTTCGCCGCCGTGCTCTCCCGCGCCCGGACCGATATCCACAATAAAATCCGCTTCTCTCATCGTATCCTCATCATGCTCGACTACGATTACTGAATTACCAAGGTCACGCAAATGCTTCAATGTGCCAAGTAATTTATCATTGTCTCTCTGATGCAGACCGATACTTGGCTCATCCAGAATATATGCTACACCTACAAGTCCGGAACCGATCTGAGTCGCCAGACGAATTCTCTGTGCTTCTCCGCCGGACAATGTTCCAGTTGCTCTTCCAAGTGTCAGATAGTTCAGTCCGACATCCATCAGAAACTGGATTCTGGAATTAATCTCTTTCAGGATCTGTCCGCCGATCAGCATCTGATGATTCGTTAGCTTCAATTCTTTCAGAAATGCCTGCAGTTTCTCGATCGACATTCCTGTCAGTTCTGCAATATTCTTATCTCCTACCGTAACAGCCAGTGCTCCCGGCTTCAGACGCTGTCCCTTGCAAGCATGACACGGTGTAATATTCATGAATTCTTCATATTCCGCTTTCATAGTTTCCGAACCAGTCTCCCGGTAACGGCGTTCTACATTCTTGATCAATCCTTCAAACGCAACATCGTAGACACCTTCTCCACGCTGTCCCTTATAATATACTTTGACTTCTTTTCCATTCGTTCCATGAAGCAGAACATCGTGAATTTCTTTCGGATAGTCTTCAAATGGAGTATCCAGCGAAAAATCGTATTCTTTGCTTAATGCATCCAAAATTGCATAAGTGAAGCTTTTTTTGTCTGTGCAGGACTGCCATCCCATAACTGTAATGGCACCTTCGCTGATGCTGAGACGTTTGTCCGGGATCATCAGATCCTCATCAAATTCCATCTTATATCCAAGTCCGAAACATTCCGGGCACGCTCCAAATGGATTGTTGAACGAAAAGCTTCTCGGTTCAATCTCTTCGATACTGATTCCGCAGTCCGGGCATGAAAAACTTTCACTGAACTGAACCGGCTCTCCGCCGATCACATCTACGGTCATCAGTCCCTCTGCCAGATTCAGTACATTTTCAATGGAGTCGGTCAGACGCTGTTCGATGCCTTCTTTTACTACCAGACGGTCTACCACAATTTCAATATTGTGTTTGATATTCTTATCCAGCTTAATCTCTTCTGAAAGTTCGTACATATTACCGTCAATTTTGACGCGGACATAACCGCTCTTCTTGGCACGATCCAGTAATTTGGCATGGGTTCCTTTTCTTCCTCTTACAACCGGGGCCAGAAGCTGGATCTTAGTTCTCTCCGGCATTCCCATGATTTGTTCTACCATTTGGTCAACCGTCTGCTTTTTGATCTCGCGGCCACATTTCGGACAGTGCGGTATTCCGACTCTTGCGTATAATAAACGGAAATAATCATAGATTTCCGTTACGGTTCCTACGGTGGATCTTGGGTTGCGGTTCGTAGATTTCTGGTCAATGGAAATCGCCGGGGAAAGCCCCTCGATGCTTTCTACGTCCGGCTTTTCCATCTGTCCTAAGAACTGTCTTGCATAAGAGGACAGGGATTCCATGTATCTTCTCTGCCCTTCCGCATAGATTGTATCAAATGCCAACGATGATTTTCCCGAACCACTGAGTCCAGTCAGAACTACCAGCTTGTCTCTTGGTATATCTACATCTATATTCTTCAGATTATGCTCATTGGCTCCTCTGATTTTGATATATTGTCTTGAATCTTTTTCCTGTGACATGTGAGTATATACTCTCCTTTTTCTATATCTTTATTTCCTGCAGTGTCTTTTTAAGCTCAATTAACTTATCTCTGAGTTCTGCTGCCGCCTCAAAGTTCAGGTCTGCCGCTGCTTTCTTCATCTGTTTTTCCAGTTCTTTGATCAGTTTCTCTAATTCCTTCTCGCTCATAGATTCCGGATCTTTTTCCATCTGCACTTCAGAGGCTGCCACCTTCTTGGATACAGCGATCAGATCTCGTACCGCTTTCTGGATTGTCTTCGGTGTAATGCCATGTTCCTCATTATATGCCATCTGCACTTCACGTCTTCTCTGCGTCTCATCCAGTGCCGCACGCATAGAATCTGTGATCGTATCTGCGTACATGATGACATGTCCTTCTGCATTACGTGCTGCACGGCCGATGGTCTGGATCAGTGATGTCTCGGAACGCAGGAATCCTTCTTTATCTGCATCCAGAATTGCAACCAGTGTGATTTCCGGAATATCCAGACCTTCTCGCAGAAGGTTGATACCAACCAGTACGTCAAATACATCCAACCGCATATCCCGCACGATCTCGGTACGTTCCAGTGTATCGATATCCGAATGCAGGTAGCGCACGCGGATTCCCAGTTCTCTCATATAGTCAGTAAGGTCTTCTGCCATACGTTTGGTCAGTGTTGTTATCAGTATTTTGTGCTTATTGGCAATCTCTTTATTCACTTCTCCGATCAGATCATCAATCTGTCCTTCTACCGGACGAACTTCCACTTCCGGATCGAGAAGACCTGTCGGACGAATTACCTGCTCGGCTCTTAATAGTTCATGTTCTTCTTCATATTTGCCCGGTGTTGCAGATACAAACATGACCTGATCGATCTTGCTTTCAAATTCGTCAAAGCTAAGTGGTCGGTTATCCAGTGCTGACGGCAGACGGAATCCATATTCTACCAGTGTACGTTTTCTGGACTGGTCTCCATGATACATGCCGCCGATCTGCGGAACCGTCTTGTGCGACTCGTCGATCATAATAATAAAATCATCCGGGAAATAATCCATCAATGTGTTCGGCGGCTGTCCCGGTGCAAGTCCCGCTAAATGTCTTGAATAGTTCTCAATTCCCGAGCAGAATCCTGTCTCACGCATCATTTCTATATCAAAATTCGTACGTTCTGCAATCCTCTGCGCTTCCAGAAGCTTGCCTTCCGATTTGAAATATTTCACCTGTTCTTCCAGTTCAATCTCAATATTACGAATCGCTTTCTCCATACGTTCTTTCGGAACAACATAGTGAGAAGCCGGAAATATTGCAATATGATTCAGCGTATTTTTCACTTCACCGGTAAGCATGTCTATTTCCGAAATCCGGTCAATCTCATCTCCGAAAAATTCCACTCTAATAGCAGTATCGCCACGGTCTGCCGGTACAATCTCTACCGTATCTCCCCGTACCCGGAATGTTCCGCGCTTGAAATCCATGTCATTTCTGTCATATTGAATGTCTATCAGCTGGCGCAACACTTCATCACGGTCTTTCTCCATACCCGGACGGAGCGATACCATCATCTGTTCGAAGTTCTCCGGTTCACCAAGACCATAGATACAGGAAACACTGGCAATTACGATCACGTCTCTCCGCTCGATCAATGCTGCTGTTGCCGATAATCTCAGTTTATCAATTTCTTCGTTTACAGAAGAATCTTTCGCAATGTATGTGTCTGAGGATGGGACGTAGGCTTCCGGCTGGTAGTAGTCGTAGTAGGAGACAAAATATTCCACTGCGTTATCGGGGAACATCTCCTTGAACTCTCCGTATAACTGAGCTGCAAGTGTTTTATTATGAGCGATGACAAGCGTCGGCTTCTGTAATTGCTGAATCACATTTGCCATCGTAAAAGTTTTTCCAGAACCCGTAACCCCTAGTAAAGTCTGGCATTGATTGCCTTCCTTGAACCCTTTTACAAGCTCTGCAATCGCCTGTGGCTGGTCTCCGGTTGGCTCGTATGGGGCTTTTAATTTGAACTCATTCATGGTAAATTCCTCCATTTGTGACTTTTACTATGACCATTATCAGCCAAAAATTCGTAATCTGATTCGTAACGAAACGCCTATTTTTGTCTCGAATAAAGGTCATTTTTGTCTCGTTACGAATAAAAGTCACAAAATTCATATTTGCGGATAAAACAGCACTCGGAAATACCTGATGATACTAGGCTCCGGTTCTGTCATATTTTTACTGTTTGTTCTTGTAACAGTCCCTATTATATCAAACATTTTTTTGAAAGTATATAGATGGAGGCAAGAAAAAAGTACAAATGTTCGATTCTTATTTGTACTTTTTTCTATCACTACTATTCTATTTTTTATCATGCTGCGTTGAAATATTCCTCCAGGATTAAGTCTATTTCAATCACTTCTGAATAATCATAATACTGATCTTTCCGCTCTTTTGGAATAACTTCTTCAATAAATGGTTCCAATACATCCAGACAGTCTTCTATGATTTCCTGTGTATCTCCATACACATCTACCGATATAATTTCCTTGGCATGTCCTAACAAATGCGAAACACCTTTTGAATTAAAACTATTCTTCAGCAAAATAGTTGCATAGGTATTTCTCAACTGGTGAAAATGAATATCAGGTAAGTCCAAAGATTTCAGCAAGTCTTTATAGTATTTCTGATGAAAACCTTTACTCCTTGGATTCCCATATGTAGAACAACAAATATAATTCCAGTCCCGGAACTCTTTTGGTCTGCGTCTACGGTTCTTCTCATAAGTTTTCCGTTCTTCCAGAATTGCTTCAAATACATAATCCGGTATTGGAAGTTCACGCACACCTGCAGGTGTTTTTGTTTTAATTTCCTGCTTTGTCAGCATCTTAGGTGCACAGTCTTCTGCTTTACTGTTTGGCTTCTTTCCCAACTGACGCTCGACTCTCAACGTCCTGTGAATGTAATCGACATCACTGTATTTCAGACCATTTATTTCACTTCTTCTGAGTCCCATCAATACCGCAAACAGAATTTGCATATGAATCGGTGTATCCTTGCTTGCCTCAATCAACCGAAGCACCTGCGGAAGTGTCAATGTTTTCTTCTCGTCAATTTTCAGGACACGATACTCTGTCTTTTTTATTTTCTTCGGTAAATTGATTCCCTTCGCTGGATTTGTTGCCAGTACATTTTTGTTAAATGCATACTCCAATGATGTTTTCATGATCGTCCTGACATTTTTCGCAACTGATTCATACTTCTCTGCAACTGCATTATATAATTTTCTGATATACCCCTGATTTATTGTAGACATATACATCTTTCCAATCTGTGGAACAATGTAATTCTTAATGGCACTTTTGTAAGTTGTATAAGTGTCGTCTGTTATTCGGGGACGCATAATATCTTCCAGCCAGAAGATCATAAACTCCTCTACCCGGATTTTTCCATATACAATATAGGTTCCAGTATGTAGCTGTCCGATTACTTCATCACGAAATGCATTAGCTTCTCTTTTGGTTGTGAATCCCGCATGTTGCTGTGTCTTTGTACTTTCGTCTGCAAACGTCAGCAACACACGAAATCCATATCCATTTTTGATTGTTGTCACCGAATAGACCTTATATTCTACATATTTCTTAAAGTCAAAGGTCTTATGCATGGCTATCCCTCCGTTCCAGTTCGTTGTGGTACAAATGTATTATTTACAAACGCAATAATCTTATCCTGCTCGTCCATAATCTCACAATAATATTCGTAAGTCGTATGAACGGAACTATGACCTAACAGACCAGATATTTTAAACAATGGAACTCCAAGCTCAATTAAAATGGTCGCAAACATATGTCTGAGTCCATGTACGGTGATATTTGGCAATCCATTTCTGTTACAGATTTTCGTAAGTGCCTGATTCATTGCCGTTAATGATCGGGGTTCGCCGTTTTCCTGACAAGATACATAATCATAATCCTTGTACGCTACCCCCATATCTGCTTTACGCTTATCAATTAACTGTTGTCTGTGTTTCACTTCCCGCATCACCACTTTCGGAACTCTTAATATCCGGTAACTGTTCTCCGTCTTTGGATTCCGTTCGATAACAGCATATTCCGTAATCGTAAATTCCTGTTCTTTCACTTTAAGATTTCCGACAATCTGTCTGCTGATTCTGACCGTCTGCTTTTCAAAATCAAAGTCCTGAAACTTCAATCCAAGGATTTCTCCTTTTCGTAATCCACAAAACAGTCCCAGTAAAATTTCCAGATACCAAGGATTCTTGCTCGCAGCTTCAAGAAAAACCTTCAATTTTTCTTTGCCTAATACCCTTACCTTTGGTTTTGCTCTCGGATATGGCTTTGTCTCAGGCATTGGATTATAGCTTATGAACTTATCTCTTGCTGCATCTTTCATGGCGATACTCAAAAGCTCCCGCCCTTTATTTCCCGCTGAAGGACAGATTTTCGCGACACGTTCCAGTAGAGCATCTAAATACTCTACTGAAACATACCTTAATTTGATATCCGCTTCCATACTCGGAAGAATCAGATTATATAAGGTATATGCTCCAACCATTCTCGTGGTTGTCTCAATTCTCGGACTGAAAATATTTTCAAACCAGTATTCCAGATAATCCCCAAGCATCACATCTGTCTTTTGCATTTTTGCAATCTGGAGATCTCTCTGCTTCTTCTGGTATCTTTTTTCATATTCCCAGTAACTTTTCTCTGCTTCTTCCGGCGTTTCAAAGCCACCTTTTTTCCCATATTTTGTCGTCAGATCGTCCTGCAGTTCTTTGGTTCTGTGATACCATGATTTTCCTTCAAAAAAGACAACTCTCTTTTCCTTTGACATTGTCTCCTGCTGCGTTTCTTTCTGTTTCATTCTGCTCTCACTCTTTCTCTCTCCTCGTCTCCATTCAGCCACTTATCAAAAGAATTGCATGGGATACGATAAGATCTGCCAATCTTCAACACCCGGAATGGTTTTCTGTCATAATAAACATTTTCTATAAATTCATATGCCTTGGAGCGTCCCAGCCCAAGCAAATTTTGAACATCTTCTACTTTATATACTTTCTTTTCCATTTCATTCTCCATCATTGCCATGACGTTATCCTCCTCGTCCTAATCTTTGCGCTTTACTACCGGTAGTTTTTAGCTGTGTAACATCTAAAAACGGTACACCACTAAGATATCCATTTTCGTCTACATCGTCCAATGTGCGAATTTTCAAATCGCACACTTGACTTTTACGTGTTACTTGTTCTTTCTTCCTATATAATAGTCGTACCCATTCCGGACATTGCAGAACATACATAATTCCTTATATCGCTGCTCTGGATTCACCCGCCGGATATAATGTCCCGGCACCTCATAAAAATTACCTGCACATACTCTGCACAAGCTCACGGCTAACGGTTTTTCAATTATCTTCGGTATCCCGGTACTTCTTCGGATTGCTTTATTGATTTTCTCCATTTCAGTACGATCTAAGGTACACACATAATTTTCCAACCGTCTTTTATCTAAAGTTCTAAGCTGCTCCAACAGCACTACAGAATCCTTTTCCAAACCTTCCATTTCCGGGACTGCAATGTGTGTCGGCAGTTTCATTTTTTCTTTACTAGTAATTGCTGCCACAATCACTGTCGGACTGTATTTATTTCCTATATTGTTCTGAATCACCAGCACCGGACGATAACCACCCTGCTCACTTCCAAATACAGGATTAAGGTCGGCGTGATAAATATCCCCACGCTTGACGTTCCTATCTTCCATCTTTGCTATATCTCCTCTCGTCTTTCTAACTGTTGTTATCCCTAAATATGTAAAATACAAGCCTATTTGTCCCCGACGCCCCGACTTGTAATTGGGAAATCATCAGACGGCTGACTGCTAATCAGCTCCACAGGATTTTATCTAAAATAAATATATGGGATTGGGAGTTTTCCTCTCCAGGGATCTCCTGAAGCTGCCCTCACTTGTTGCGGCATCAAAGAAATATTTTGTATACACGACTTTATGACCGGACAGGAGTATCATTATGCCTGTTGTCTGTCATCGCCCTGCCAGAAGCAATCTGACAGTTATAACCAGATATTTTTCGCTCAACAGTCCGGGTAATACAAACTGAAACCAAAAGGAAGTATACGGGTGGGATTTCGCTGTCTTTACCCAGCCTGTGTTATGGCGTATTTGTTAATGTGGCTTACGCTCATCACGATAACAACAGGAATGTGCCTGATGAATGTATATGAATTTGTCAAGGTTCTTCCCGCTCCCCAGTCTTTTCGTGACAAAAGAAGAAACAGGTGGATCAAAATATTTCTCTTTCCACCTGTTTCCTCACTTAAACGCTATTTTTCAACCCACTATCTCAAAATCTTTTTCAAATTTCTGATTGCTGCTTTTACAGACTTTGCTACCATCTGAAAAGAGCAGCCTTCTTCCTGTGCAATCTGCTCATAATTCTTATCTTCAAAATAATACTTCATCAATCGTCTTCTCTGAATTTCCGACAACTGCTGAATTGCACTATGTAAACGTTCCGCTTCCAGTTTATTCAGAACAGTATCCTCTACACCTTCCTCTTTCTGAAATACCCGTTCATATAAACTGGAATCCCAGATTTCTGACTGTTCCAAATGCCTGTCCACAACATTCATATGCGACACATCCTGCAATTCAAACGTATTAAAAGCTTCATATACATTCTTTCCTATTTCCAAATCCTTGTACTCTTTTTCACCATTATGAAATGAAACATAATATTTTCCGTCCTTCTCATAGATTTCATATGGGTTGTATTTATCTTTTCTTCTTTTTGGCTGTCTGCCTTCCATGTCCTTTCCTCCGATCTGAATTTTTTTGAATTCAGATCAGTAGGCGGGGCACGAATACGAACAATCGCCCTTATTTTGAATTGCTCATTCTCAATATTTAGGTAACAAAAAACGCCCTGACAGATTTCACTCCTATGGACGCATTTAATTCGATATTTTATTACCCTGGATTCATTATTGGCTCTTACCCTAGTTTCAATTCCAACATTTACTAATGAAATTGTTGAGATTTTTTTAATTGAATACCTTCTGTTGAACAGAATTTTTTAGCTGAACTCTTGCTAAGAACCATATTTTCTCCGGTTAGATTCCGGAAAAGAAAATAAGCATACAAATACTGCTCTTTCGGAATCTGTTTTTTTTAACCGAAAGAGATTTGTATGCTTTCTCATTCATTGGGTAATACCCTGTATTTTTTCTAATGTTACACCCTTTTCACTTTTCAAATTTAGGGTAATACACTAAATTTATGGAGGTATATAAACATGGATATTCCAAAAACATTATTTGCCACTTTAGTAAAACAAGGGCGTATGGAAATGCATTTAACACAAGAAGCTCTTGCTGAAAAACTCGGAATATCGGCGGCTTATCTTGGAGACCTCGAACGCCATAAAGGCGGTCCCAGTCTGGAATTATTTTGTAAAACCATGCAGACTTTAAATATTTCTGCTGATGACTACGTTTATCCAAATCAGAATAAAAATAATTCTACATATGATCAGATTCTTCGGCTCTTAAATCAGTGCAATGATTATCAGTTACAGGTAATTCTTGCAACTACGACAGCTCTGCTAGATTCTAATCCTTTTATTTCTAACGTAGACACTACTAATGATACAAAATAAAACTTGTAAAATACCGATAAATAGCTGATAATTACCGATATTTAAAATTAGTGGAATAAATACTATTACCATATGTTAAAAACAGTTATGCTATATCATTACAACTTGATATAACATAACTGTTTCTTCTTTACGAACATCCTTTTATCTATCAAATACTACATTTTCCTCCACGACACACTTAATTGCTTTTCATCTCACTAATTATTTTTTCCATATCCGTCGATTTTTTCAAGAGTCCTAAACCAGCCAATAACTGAATACAATCTACATATCCTTGACAATATGCCCTTTGTTCTGACACAAACGCTTCTTCTTCCAAAATTTCTCCATATTGCTTCAACTTCTCCCTGTCCTCATAACTTATATGATCGAGAAGTTTATTCACCTTTTCTTTTTCCATTTTCTTCTTCAACTGAATATTTGCAAGTTCTTGGAAATAGATATAACTTTCTCTGTTTATATTCTCACAACGCAACTGGTTCAAAAAAGAGGATATTTCATTCCAAATATCATTTCCCATAAAAATTTCTCCTGCTTTTTTTGGTATCTTTACTTATTATGCCCAATTTTATATTCCATCATTTCATCAATTCACCATTAAATTTATATCCCATACCCCATACATTTAAAATGTATCTTGGTTTTGCAGAATCTGGCTCAATCTTTTTTCTGATTCTCCGAATTATGCCCATAACATTATCTTCTGCCCCATAATATGGTTCTTTCCACACCTGTGTATATATTTGTTCCTTTGAAAATATCCGTCCTGGATTTTTTGCCAGCAAATATAATATTTCAAATTCATAATTCGTCAATTGAACCAGCTCACCATTACTTTCTACAGAACGATATTCCGCATTTATTTTTAATGCTCCGTAATCAAGTACCCTATTTTGTTTATCAGGCATCTCAGAGTATTTTTTAGCAGACAGAAAATGTAATAATTCATTTAATTTTTCTTCCTCATTTTCATCAAATGTTACAACAACTACCCTTCCCATTTTTATAAAAACCTTTCACATTTCAAATCTTACAAGTGTAATTTTTATCTATTATTACATCTGTAAGATTTAAAGTCAAGTTTTTATTTCGTTGACAGAATAACCTTTTAAGATATATAATATTTTTATTACATTTGTAAGATTTGGAGGAATATCACATGAGCAATCTGCCTCAAATTTCAGAAGCTGAATTTGAAGTTATGAAAATCGTTTGGAAAT
>ENA-OPDW01000344-OPDW01000344.1-human-gut-metagenome-genome-assembly--contig:-NODE-344-length-39026-cov-33.572143_pt1 | contig 39026 bp, 40 predicted proteins | sample MGYA00241264_ERZ501508 | MGnify/ENA primary metagenome ERZ501508 (study PRJEB25962, sample SAMEA2042575) | human gut metagenome | biome: human gut; feature: human-associated habitat; material: faeces...
TTCGTCTGAATCATCAGAATCGGAAGGTTGCTCACATCCATTCTCGATGTATTCCTCCTCTTCCTCATCCTTGGTCTTGCCAGTGTTTACCGACTTGTTGCCAGTTTGCTTCTCATTGTTCTTGCCATGCATCTTACGCCTGCGGGCTTGCAGTTCTCCTGTAAGCTTGTCAACCTGCTCCTGCAAATCGGCAATCTTACGGTCAGACTCTGCCTGTAGTTCCTTCTGCTTATTACCCAAGGCAATATTGGCATCCAGAAGTGTCTGGACAGTCTGAACCAATTCCTTTATCTGATCTAGATATTGCTTACGTTCCATATCCGATAATCCATCACTTGCCGAAGATTTCCCCACCTCCAGCAAGTAATTGGAATGCATTATCATGCGCTCTATGTCTATATGTATATCTGCCATAATATGAAACGTTTGCAGATGCAAAGATAATCATATTATGAGACTCCACAAGGAACTCCATTGGATTCGAAAAATTGATTTACCGAAATGCCTGCTGGTACCGCCTCCGCTTTATAGCGTTGCCACAGGCTCTCAAGATCTTTACTACTTATTGCCATACTTATAACATTTAATGTTTAACATGGCGCAAAGGTAGCACTTATTGTTCAAACCGCCAAAATAGGGGTTGGATGCTTACTTGATTTTTATGTTTAATGATTTTTATTCCACAGTCTCCAAGAAACTTCTGTCTATCTCAATGGTTGCACCACTGATATACTTGATTTCATTGCCAATGGTGATATGTTTACAATAGTCCAAATTTCTCTTTGGCTTGGCGATGTATAAAGCCACAACGCCTTACCAAATTCAAGGCATTCGTCAAGTCTATTTCTGTCAGTTTTCCTTTCAACTCACCTTCTACAGATACTATTTTATTAGCATCCATCTCGAATAGTTCTGTGCAATCAAGCCAACTGTCATAGTTGAGTATCTGGGGATAATCACTTTGGCGCAGCAGATATTGGTATTGCTGCATAACAGCAGTACGCTTAAAGGGAGTAATCTTTGAATTCACAATCAATGAACCTACAAGATTGCCTTTTTCGTTCTTACCTATTATTACTACATACTTTCTTCGAGTAGCATACCCATTACGCAATGTCAAGCCATCATTCTCATCCATTTCCAAATAGACGATGTCACCTATATTCATGTCAGCAGAAGCCTTCACTGCACTTTCCTCATGCAGTTCAGCTTTTAAATGTGCCAACACATTTCTTGAATCGTCTATGATCATGCCAATGCCTTTTTAAGAAGTTGCTTTTCACGAATATAATCCACCAGTTCCTTAGGGGCATTGCCTGCTCTGGCTATGTCTATCACCGTCAGATAATCCTTGTCGGGATCATCCTTGCGGCTATTATTGGCATGACTCCAGGCACTATCATGAGACATCTCAGACAAATCCATTGAATCCATATCCTTATATTTCTCAATACATTCATCGAGTGTGCTCACTTCCATATCGGCTAGCATATCCATATCGGGAGATTTCTTCGCAAAGACTCTTTGTCCTCTTACGTTGATTGCATCCACGAAATCAGACAATCCGATAGCAGTTTCATCAGAGCACTGATTTTCTGCTATCTTCACCACCTTATTAATTAAGGACGGCACAGGACCATAGTCTCTTGCTCTAAAGCTATCAGGCAAAAGACATAAGCCATAATTGCCTAGATATTCCCTCTGGGCGAAATACAAGATTTTATAGAGCTTGATATAATCAACCCCTTCCTTGAAAGCCTGCAATACATAAAGCACTACAGCCTCTATCTTTAATATCTGATCTATTGTCTTCATCGTTGTCTCGTTTTTATGTTATAAACGGTACAAAAATACACTTTTCCTATGAAATCGCCAAAGTTTTTAATAAAGTTTTATACTATTCATCAGAAATAGCTTCCTGCAAATCCTCATTTTATCTTCCGTACTTATCTAAGTCTATCTCTGCCAAATCGGCACCAATTATGGTTACTCTATTATCATAACGGCGGTGCTCTATGCCATTTACGACCTGGCGGCTGTAGCGATTTGGCATCAATTGCAGAATACGACATACATTACGACTTACAGCATCTATATTCTTGTCTATGATGACGACTTGGGCATCCCTGTTCTCGCGCAAATAATCACAGAAGAAATTATCGGGAGAACTGAAAGAATAACCTAAGATGATGATTCGATTAGCTCGTAACAACATCTGGGAGGCTTGATACCAAATGTCTATATACTTCCTGGAAATCACTGTCTGCAACTTCAATGGCGGCATAAATGAGGGGATTGGAAGGGACTTTCTATCAGGATCAAAGCTGATTTCTGAAGCCAACTGATTCTTGAAGAAAGCCTCTATATCGATGCCTTGCAAGTTTTCCAACTTGAAGTCGTTCTTATTCTCTACATCCACATATTCCGTAAGGGAACCATGAAAATAGAGAGCCGTATCTGAACTTTGACTTGCATACGAGGTATAGTTGAACGTGAGCAACTGGCAGGTAGCGTCTTTCTGTTGACTACCGAAATTCTTGAGCTGAGCATAGAGATTAGGCTTGTCTGCTTGAGCATTCTCTTGCTGCACCATCCGCTGCTCTTCATTCACCAGGTAAGCCCATAAAATCCATGATATGTAGAGATAATCTCGCACATAACTGATTTGGCCTGTATAAAAGCCATAGAAATAGTTGGAGAGCAACTGCTCGATGTCGAGGATATTCTTATATACATGACGAAGGATTGGATTCTCTGCCTCATACATGCTTTTTTGCAAGATTTCCACGATAATCGACTTGAATGTCTCCGTATAGTTGATGTGAGTAAAGTCTATGATGGTGTCATCCTTCACTGTTGTACCCAACACCTCTTCTATCAACATCTCTGTTTCTGCATCTATAGCTGCTCCCTTCTTGATGTCAATGATTTTACCGAAAAGGCGTATGATAAGATTTCCAAGCTTACGCTGATCATCAGAAAGACTTGAATTGTGATTCAATTCTTCCGTGATGTTTCGACAGATGGTAAGGAGTTCCTTGTCTAAATCTTTCGCCAAACGATCAATGGCATTGTTTACGAATTTATCGAAATGAAAGCGCACGTTGCCGATTGCCTTGCGAAGTGCCGCATCAACAGCCTTACCCTCATCGCTCTCCAAATATTCCACGATTCGAGGAACAAGGCTGGAGGATGTTGGCAATCCTAACGTGGCGTCCACTCCAGCTCCAAGCACAACCAATGTCAAAGGACACTCCTTCGTTTTGAGAAGCTTCTCAGCAAAATCAAACCCATAGAAGTTCTGAATTTGATTGGTAGCATTAGGAGCTATCTGGTTGTAACCATTCTGTACGTCTATATTTGTATCATTCATAACTTATACTTTTGGGGGTATTAAGGTTACTTGCCCAAGTAATATAATATACTTGGCAAAGTAATATAATATACTTGCGCAAGTAATATAATATACTTTTTGAGGGCTATTTCATCGATTTGACTGGCGGAGTGCCTTTTTTCTTGCATCCCAAGCATTGTTGATGTAGAGGCGGAGGTTATCTACTCCCTTGCCTGTCTTCACATTCGTGAGGAATGGAAGGAGGAGATGGATGAAATCTTTCCTGGCGATAAGGTCGGCATCTATCGCCTCCTCGTTCTGGCACATCGTGGCTACTACCTCGCCCACTTCCTTTGCTGTCTTGCAAGCGGTGAGGAGAGAGATGTAACCTCGGAGAGATTCCACCTTATTAATATATATAGCGAGACGCTGCTCATCTTCATGAGGTGCATCGGTGGATTCGCCTTCTGAATGGAGCTTTTGGTCTGCGAATTGGTCGCCATAGAAGTTTTGTACAGCTTCTGTGGCATTGGGGAGGATTTGGTTGTTGCCTCCGTATATGTTGAAAGTCACATTAGACTTGCTGTTTTCTTCCATTTCTAGTAGGGGTATTTAATGGTTGTTCAACGAATATTCAATGGTTATTCAACGCTATTCCATAAAGTTGATTTCGCCTCTCAAATGTTGTACCTTTGCATCAGTTAAACGAAGAACGAAGAGTGAAGAATTCATTACCCGGGCACTTGACATTCGATGTTTGGAGTTGACATAGGTAACATTAGTATTAACATTTTAAAAGAAAGGATTCATTATGATTGAGTATTCTGTATTTTTGATGACCAACTACCTCAAGCCTGAAGACGGGGCTAAGGCTTATGCCAAGAACCAAGTTCGTGAAATCTGGGAGCTTGACAAGTTCTCTAAGCACATCGCTTCTCACAATGCTGGCTACAGCCGTGGTATGGTGAAGGCCATCCTGTCGGATATGTGCGACTGCTTGGTAGAGCAACTGCTCAATGGCAACAAGGTTAAGTTGGGCTCGCTTGGTGTATTCAGCATCTCGCTGAGTTGCGAGGGAGCGGAGTCGATAGAGAAGTTTACCGAGGACAACATCAAGTCGGTGAACATCAACTTCAATCCTGGCGTGGACTTTGAGAACTTGATTAACCAAGCGGAGTTTAAGCTCGTGGCTAGTCGTATTGCTCAAGCTGCTACCCTCAAGGCTGAGAAGGCTGGCAAGGGCACTGTCGATTTGGCGGAGGCCAAGAAGAAAGCCAATTCCTCTAAGGATGAGGGTGACGGTGGCAACAAGCCATCTGGCGATAGCGGTAGTACCCCAAGCGGTGGTGGCTCTAGCGAGGGCGACAATGCAGGATTGGAGTAGCAATCCATCGGCTGTGCCCAGCTTAGGGCTGGGTGCAGCCACCTCTTTGCTATCTAACTGATGTTTTATCTTTAATTTCATTTACTATTATGATCAATTTCAATGAAAATCAAAATTCGGGAGGTAAGAAGATTACCTGGGTTCAAATCTTGAATGCTGTGGTGCAAGCGGTTATCGCTGCCCTGACGGCACTGGGAGTGAGCTCGTGCGCAAACATTTTGTAATGTTGAGTGTTGAATGTTAAATGTTGAATTATGAATTATGAGACAAAGTCAATATATGTCGGCTAACGACATTAAATATCTGGTTTTGCATTGCTCGGCTAGCCGATGCAATCAGGACTATAGTGTGGAACTGCTGCGCCGCGACCATAAGGCTCGTGGGTTTTATGACATCGGCTATCACTTCTATATCCGAAAGGATGGGAAGAAGACGCAGCACAGAATGTTGCTGGAAGTAGGGGCGCATTGCATTCCTTATAATAGATGTAGCATTGGCATCTGCTATGAGGGTGGACTGGATGAAGATGGCAAGCCTGCCAATACGCTCACCAAAGAACAGGAGGAGCGAATCACTGATTTGCTCATCAATCTCCATAAGCTTTTTCCAAAGGCGAAGATTGTGGGGCATCGTGATTTGCCTGGTGCTTCGCCTAAGGAGTGTCCATGCTTCGATGCTCATGCTATCTTTGGATGGATTGAGGATTTGTAATTATTCGTCGGCAATGGCTTCAAGGAAACTTCGGTCTATCTCTATGGTAGCACCGCTGATATACTTGATTTCATTGCCGATGGTGGCTTTCTTACCAGATAGACGTTGCACGTATGCTTCCAATCCTGCCAACTTTCCCTCGGTGATTCTTACTTTCTGACCTTTACGTAAAGGACCGGAACATGGAGACACTGGGAGGTCGGGATTTTCTACAAGACGACGATAATCTTCCACTTCTTTGTCACTGAGGCGGTAGATTTCACGATAGCCTGGCATCGTGAGCATCTTATAGACATCGGGACGGAAACGGATGGTGTCAAGATAATTGGGACTGACATGACAGAAGATAAAGGTGGTAAGCAAGACTTTCTCCTTTATCTTTCGCTTGTTGCTTCGTTTGTCGAGAACTACCATTCTCTGCATCGGAACCCAGTATTCAAACCAAATCTTTTGTTTTTGGAAATAAAGTTCAATGGATTTGGCGATGGTATTCTCGCAGTTGCATCTTACGACAGCGACATACCAACCTGCATCATTGGGCATTTTTGGCTCATTTTCATATCCAAATGCCTCATTTTGGGGATTTTTAAGCACGGCTTCGCCGTCGTCCCCCTTCTGAGGGGCCGAAACCTGATTCTCTATTTCTGTCACGTCCATCTCTTAACTGAATATTCGTTCGTTTTCGATGTTGTTACTCTGTGTCTCTTCATAAGAGATACAGATACCTTGTTAACCATCTGAATACTAAATACTTATTTGAATAGGTTAAGAAACATTACTAAATATTTGCTGAAAATTGTTTCATGCATTAAACTTTTTAACACTCGTGACTTCCTTATTCTCAATATTTTTTCGTATTTTTGCAATGTTTTCTGTATCTCTTATGAAGAGACACAGAATACAGGCATTCCGGATCATTTTTCTCATGTTCCCATCACTTCTTCACTTTTAGAATTGGTTCATATTAGTTCAGAAAGAAGCTCTGCATTGAGTTTGTCCACTTCTGATGTCTGAATGGAGCGGAGATAGATTTGTGTGGTGGTTTCGGAATCGTGTCCCAATGCCTCGCTGATGACTGAGATGGGTTGGTGATGTTCTTTTGCTGCTGTTGCCCAAGAATGGCGGGCAACATAGAGGGTGAGGTTTCCTTGGATGCCTAACTGCTGTTTGAGTTTTTTGAGGTGGTAGGTGATGCGTGACTCGGCATTGTGATAGAGTTGGTAGTCGGGGTTTTCTTCATCGGAATTGTCATGAAGAAAAGGGAAGAGATAAGGTGAATTATCGGTGAGATGTTTGTATTTATCTACCAACGCTTGCATCTGTGGTTCCCATTTGACGGTGATTCGTTGATGTGTCTTGCTGCGGTTGTAATGGAGATAACCGTCTTGGAGGTCGGACTTTTTGAGATGTGCCAAGTCGATGAAAGAGATACCTCGGAGGTAAAAGCTCATCATGAAGGCATCCTTTGCCATGTCGCTGGATGGGGATTGCTGGAGGTCGAGTTGCTTGATTAGCTTGACTGTCTCAAAAGGGATGGCTCGCTTGCGTGTCTTGTCGATGCCTGTATAGACTCGGCGGAATGGGTATTGCTGCGCTATCAGTTCTTGCTCTACCGCTCGGTTATAGACGGCTCGGAGGATTCGCATATAGAAGGAACTGGTATTGCGGCATACGTCCTGCTGCTTGAGATATGCCTCATAGGCTTCCATCATCGCTGCATCCATCTTGCGGAGAGACAAGTCCTTGTTCTGTCGGAATCGCATAAAACTGTTGAGAGTGGCACAATAGTGTTGCCATGTCTTGTGTTGTCCGTTCTTGTGAAGCTGGGTAATGATGTCTGTCATGAAGTTGACGAATGAATACTTGGAACGACTCTTGATACATTTGTTATTTGCCATAATTGCTGTGATTTTTATTATTTGGGTTACACATTAAAAAATATAATAGGGACATCCTTGTCTCTTTTTGCGAAACAAAGACATCCCTTTATATAATGTGGAGTAATGGTTAAGCCGCTTTCCAGGCTATCACGGCTACATTATCACCCGTGATTACCAGACCCAAATAAAGGCAGATGGCTATACGACAGAGGTAGCACCTATCTGGAAATGGCTACTGCAAGACAACAACTAGAACTTTAAAGAGATTTTAGATAAAAACAGAAACTTTCCTTTCTAAAAGGAAATAATTGCCGATTTCTTTCCTTTTTAGAAGGAAAGTTTGTATCTTTGCAACCGAGTGTAGGAATCTACATATTAACAATAAAATAATCAGTAATAAAGAAGGAACACAAATGGAACTACGCAGCACATTTCAGTCAATCATTTCCTTGCACCAAGAGGAATTACCTTTTGCCTTGCAAGAGAGAAGCACCCAACTTCCGTTGGATGGAAACCGCATCGTGACTGTTACTGGCATTCGCCGTTGCGGAAAGTCATCATTATTGGGACTTACGATTAATCGCCTGCTACAACAAGGAATTCCTAAAGAGCACATCCTCTATGTTGGCTTCGACGATGAACGTTTTCTTTCCATGTCGCCCGAAGACTTCGATGAATTGCTGCAAGCTTATCGTGAAATGTATTCTGATACATCGCTTAAGGATGTTTATATGTTTTTTGATGAGATACAACTCATAGAGGGCTGGGAGCTCTTTGTTCTCCGGGTGTATAAGAATTATTGCAAGCATATCTATATAACAGGTAGCACAGCCAAGATGCTTTCAGAAGAAATGGCTTCCGCTTTGCGAGGATGGCCTGACGAATATCGCGAGTATCCTTTGAGTTTCAAGGAATATTTGGCGTTCAAAGGCACCAAGGCAAATCCATTCAGCGAAGCTGGAAAGGCAAAGTTGGCGGTCTCCTTCCGCGGTTATTGCGAGGAGGGCGGTTTTCCAGAGGTTGTTCTCGAAAAAAGCAAGATAGAAAAAGTCAAAATCCTGCAATCTTACTTCAACACCATGCTCTTCAGGGATATGGTGGAGCATTATCATATCGGAGCTTCTCCTTCGGTGGTGCGTTATTTCTTAAAGCGTGTGATGAACAATCTCACGAAGCCGACTAGCGTGAACAATATTTATAACGACTTGAAGTCGCAAGGTTTAAAGGTCTCCAAGGATTCCCTCTATCTGTGGCTCGACTATGCTTGCAATATTTTCATGTTTCGCAAAGTGGAAAAATACGATAAGTCGATGGTAAAACAGCGTTCTGCTCCTGCCAAGTATTATGTGGCTGACATTGCCCTGCGCAATGCCGTATTATTGCCTGAAAGCGAAGATGCAGGCAAGGCTTTGGAGAATATTGTTTATCTCAACTTAGAGAGAACACTTGGAGAAGAGGACGGGATATTCTACTTCTATGAATCGAAGGAATGCGACTTCGTTGTGAAAAAGGGCGAGCGTGTAGCTGAGCTGATACAAGTCTGCTGGACATTGAATGATGATAACGTAGAACGAGAGATAGGAGGCTTGATGGCTGCCTCCTCCGTTACAGGCTGCAAACAGGGAAAAATCATCACTTTCTCCCAACGGGAGACCTTCGAACGAGACGGAATAAGGATTGATGTTATGCCAATATGGGAGATGGAATAGGAAAAGGAATAGGGGCAAGACCATGGCTCAAAGCACCATGATCTTGCCCTTTTCTATTCTGACTTTTGCCACACCCATCTCGTTCAACGCCGTGATGATTTCCTGCAGGCTTGCCCTGCGGGAGAAGCGGAAGTGGATGAGCTTATCCATATTCGCCTGGGACTGGAAGACCACGGTCTTGTTGTACCAGGCTCCGATGTCGCTCATCGCCTCTGCCAGCGTAACCTGATCCATATCGAAATCGCCTTCCAGCCAGTCGGAGGCTGAAGGGGAAGCCTTAGACACTACTATCTTATCCGCCTGGAGCGTGGCGGTCTGCCCCGGGGCGCATCTCTACCTCCGTATCGGCATTGCTCACCTTCACCTTGCCCTGCATCAGGGTTAACGTGCGATGCGACTGCGTGCCGTTTGCCTCGAAATAATAATATCCTGTATGCAAGAGGTCTTGCACTACAAACATCACCTTGAGGGCATCATTCTTCAGGAAATTCTTGGAAACCCGGAACTGCATGTTGCCCGTACATTTCCTCCTTCCGATTCCCATCTCTGCATTCGTGCTGACATTACCCGAAAGATTCATGAACCACCGGTGGGGAAGCCTCAGATTGTTGTTCATGCTGAATGTAAACTGAGGCTGGTTTTTGCCAAACTTGGGAATATTGAGATGATCTACATTATCATGACTGTAGTAGACACTCGCCGTGAGGTTAGGATACCAGATTCCAAACGAAGGCGCCACACGGATATTGGCTCCGCAATAGTAGGAATGAGGCACCGTAGCCATCGTCTGCAAAAGCACACTCGGATGATTCACCTCACCGTAAGGCTTGTACCAGGTCATGTACATGTCGAGTACATAGTTGTAGTAAGCCATGAACGACAACCACTTGTAATTGCCCGACAGGTTGAAACTGTGCTGCTTCTGAGGCTTGAGATGAGGGTCGCCCGACTTGTACTCGTACTTGCTTTCGTAGTCGATGCTGCTCTGAAATTACCAACCGTGCTTACCAGAACCACCTGAGCCGTCTGAAGTATCTGGCGGAAAACAAGGTAACAGGCAGAAGGGGCGTTTACAACATGGGGCGCAACTTCTGCATCAAAGTAGTGGTTCCGATAGAACTGTAATTCCCCCTTTTTAGAGGCTCAGGGGAGATTGTCCGTGGATAAGACAACCTCTCCTGAGCCAAATTCTTTATGTATAGGCTATGCAGCATCTTTGGATAACCTCATCCACGGAACTATGCAGGTACGCCCATTATACTCCATTTTATAAAGTCGTACTTTGCATTTTTGCGTTTTTTGTAAAATGCGGCTTTACAAAAGAACAAAATTCCTCCAATTCTTTCCAATGTTTGCAAAATTGGAAAGGATTGGAGGGATTTTAAGATTTTGTTATTTCATCAAATTGCTCCCCCTTTATATAGCCTTTTTTAACCTTATTGAAGGAGATTTCTGATAAAAGTCCCATATTCATCAAACCGACGACATCGGCTTTTGCTGTAGTAGGGCTTACCAAAAACTTAGCTTGCAAATCAGCAATCGTAACCACCAAATTGGAATCATCGGCAAACATCTTGATGATTTGAGCTTGACGAGCATTAATGTTACCAATGCGCAAAAAAGAATTGGCAGCTCGCTTCTCTTCCTGTTTACGCTTGATATAATCTTGCAACTGCTTAAACGACTGTTGGAGTACCCTCATGTTATAAGTCACAAAATACCCCATGTCCATGCCATCCGCCTCCGTATAAAGAAATGCTTTCTCGTACGATTTCTTCGACTTGGCAATAACCCTCGAAATGGAAAGATACTCAGTGAGCCAATACCCTTGTTTCAGCATGTACCAATAAAACAAGGCACGTGCGGTACGACCATTGCCATCAGCAAAAGGATGAACGTATGCCACCATAAAATGAATGATGATGCCACGGATGATAGGATGAATAAACTGCGGTGCATCCTGCTCATTGAAAAAGCGACACAAGTCTTCCACGAAGTTAGGAATCTCTTCATAGGTGGGTGGTATATGAACCGTCTCATGCGTAATACCATTTTCCACCACCACATCGTTATTACTTCTGAAACAACCTGCCTCTTGAGGATTCTGCATCGTATGTTCTGTCATCAACTGATGTATCTGCAATAGCAATTCTGGAGTCAATAGGGCATCTTTATGAGATACTATAAATTGTATTGTCTGATAATTGTTTGCTATCATCTGCTGCGATTTGTCCTTAGGCGTCATTTTCTTACGCAACATCTCCTTGGCAACCTTTCGGGTAGTAGCCGCCCCCTCCATCTGGCTTGAATAAATAGCCTCTTCCATCAATGAACCAACAAGATACTGTTCCTTGTTCTCATCCCCAATAATCGAATCTGTGCCCCAAGAGCCACCCCAATTCATATCTATCTCATGACACATACGTTGCATTTGATTGGTCAGCGTTAGTGTAATACCATACTTTCCCCATACAGACATCATGCTTTTGACACGAGCCGCTTTCACGTATGTCCATAATTGCTGGGGAGTGCATCCTTCAGGACACCTCTTATATTTAATTGTATCCCAATATTCAAAAGTTTCATTGACTTTATTTACCACTTCCTGCACTTTGTCATTGGGAGTCAAGAGCATTGCAGACAACAAATCCTCTTGCGATATAGATGGAGCTTTCTCTATTGCCATAACTAAAACATATTAATTTCGTCTGCAAATTTATCCAATTCTCTCCAATTTTGCAAACATTGGAAAGAATTTGAATGAATTTATTAGAATAATTAACAAAAAAAGGAGCATCAAAGTACATGATACTCCTTCTCTTGGTATTAATTCTCTTAATTTAAAACTTTACTTAAACGCACCCGAATCCCCATCTCGGTTATTGATATGCTTCTGGATATCCTTCTTCTTACCGGAGAAGAAGTTCCAGCTCACACCGATGCTTACCATGCGGTTGTTATCCTTGATGGTATGCCACTCCTTGCGACTCAATATCGGGTTGTCGATGGTTTCAAACTTGTATTTGGCATCATTCAAGAGCCAATAACCCGTGGCGGTGATGCGCCAGTTGCCAAGCTGATAATATACAGACAAGTTGCTGGCACTCTCATCCCAATAGTTATAGGGACCTCTTGGCTCCTTCGCCACGATATTGCCAATGTAGCTGGCTCCCCACTTGCCCTTGCGCACATTGATCTGATAAGTGAGCGGGATGCGCCACTGGTTGTGCTTGCCGATGATGCCGCTGCTCATGGAGTATCGCTCGAGGGAACCATACAAGCCGATGTTGAGCAACTCGCTCTTGAAAGGCTTGATGTTGAGGGCATATCCCATACCATACCACCACTGATAGTTGGAGTTCTCATAGGTTTGCACCAGATACTTCTGTTCCTGGATGGTGCGCCACTCATAATACACGCTCATCGGGCTGTCGGTATAGACACCAAAGAATGTCAACTGACCTTGCAGCCAAGAGGAATAATGATTGATGCGGAGGAAGGCACCATACTCATTGTTGGAGGTAAGATTAGGGTTGCCTTGGTTCACTACCCCAGGGATGATAATGGTGGTGTTCTCATTGAGATTAGCTATCGGTGGATAGTTCACGCCATTGACTGTCTGCAACTGGATGGAGCCACTCTTGATAGGATAAGTGAGCAAGAAAGTTGGACGGATATAACTGTTCGTCTTCTTGATGTCCTCATACTTCTGCTCGCGCCATACGCCCTCGGCACCGATGCGATCACGCCACCACAGAGGAAAGAAGAATCCTTGGCACTGAGCAACTGCACGTTGGCAAACTCCACGGGCAGATTGTGATTATCCATCAACCTACCTATCAGCTTGCGCTCGCCCTTGCGGATACACTCTACGGTAATCAAACTGTCGCCCACGGTCATCTTCATCGGATAAAATCCTATCACACGGCGAATGGCATCGGGAATATTCTGCTCATTCACATTTTGGGTAACGGTGAAGTCCTCCAACTCATTATAGATAAAGCTAATCTTATAACGAGAGGAACTCTTATCGAGGTCGATGAGCACGTCCGACATGCTGCGGTCGTGATAGCGGCGAGAGATATGTTGGGCGCACATATTAGAAATGATGGCACACAACAAGCATATTATGATTGAAAATCTTTTCATAAGATATTGCATATTACTTTACGATGATTTCATTGCCTTGCAAGGCAATATCCACATTCTCAAATTGATTCAATTCCTTGATGACATCCTCTATCTTGGTATGGCTATCCCACTCATAATAGAGGCGAAGGCTCTTTGCCTCATCGCTTATGAACTTCACTTGCAGGTCGTAATAAGCAGCTATCTCTGCCATCATTTTGCCGAAAGCCACATTCTCAAAGGTCTTGTGAATGGCTGATTTCTCGGCTTTCACCGCCGATGGCGTAGCCACCTGGGCAGTATCATTCTTCACAGAATCGTCCATTGCCCCCTGCTCCGCATTCTCCACTATCGGCATAGGCTCCCGGCTCTTGCGGATATAGGTGTGGATGGCAGCGAAAGCGATGCCAGAAACCAAGATGAAGCCAGCGACGGAGGCAGCTATCTTGCGCCAAGAGAAGCGAGAGGCAGGTTGCATAGGAATCGTTTTCGCGCTTTCTTCCAAGTGATGCTCTTCGCTGAATTTCTCCCAAGCCTCATCCACATCCGCTTCTGTCGCTTGATGCTTCAGGAGAGTCGAATCCACCTCTTGCATCGTCTGATAGAGCTTGCGACATTCCTCATCTCGCAATATCTCACGAATCTCATCATCAGTGTATTTCTCCTGATGATCGATCATATCCAATATCTTTTCAAACTTATCCATAAAATCTTCACTATATTTCTAAGGGTTAAACTTTTGTTTTAATTTCTTGATGCCTTGCGCCAAATGCTTGTACACCGCCACTTCGCTGATGCCCAACTCGGTAGCTATCTCCCGATATTTCAGCTTTTGCCGAAAGCGGAGTTGTAGTACCTGGTTCGTTTGGGGCGTCAGTTCACTCTCCATATAAGCAAGGATGGTTTCTTGCTTATCCGTCTCACGGTCGATGGCAGCGATGGTTGCCTCGGCAGGTTCGATGGTGGGTGAAGCGTCAAGTTGCAGCAGGTGGTGAACCCTGTCCTTCATCTTCTGTCGATTGATAAGCGTCAGGCATTTGTTGCGTACGCAAACCAACAAGTAGCTTCTTGCCTTATCAGGCAATAACTCAACATCCCCATCGAGCACGTCGGCGAAGACATCGCTCACCACGTCCTTGCTTGCCGCCTCATCCTTCAGGAGCACCAAGGCTAGCTGATACATCCTGGGGTAATGCTGTCGGAAGAGCTGTTCTATCTGTTCTTTTCTCATTTGCATGATTTCTTTCTTGTTTTGTTTGCTTATAATACTAACCACCTAACGTTTTCCTAACCCTTAGCTGGAAGAATTTTATGCAAAAGTACTAAAAATATTAGGAGATTCGTTAGAAAAAGTGTAACTTTGCACAAATAATAGCAATTTCAGCAATAATGAAGAAACAAGGAACGATATTGATAGTTGATGACAACCGCAACATTCTTACTACGGTGAGGATACTGCTGGAACCCATATTCGATGGCATCATCACCATCGCCAACCCTAACTCCATCCCAGCCAAGCTGAGAGAGGAGCATCCCGACGTGGTGCTGCTCGACATGAACTTCTCCAGCGGAATCAATTCGGGAAACGAGGGATTGTACTGGCTCAGGGAAATCAAGAGCCTCAGCCCGAAAACCGAGGTAGTACTCTTTACCGCCTACGCCGACATTCAACTTGCCGTAACAGGCATCAAGGAAGGTGCCGCCGACTTCATCGTGAAGCCTTTTGAAAACGAGAAGATGATTCGTACGCTGGTAGAGGCTAGGGATAAGAACAGGGCTGTGGATAACGTTATCAACAGGAAAGGTGGAAAACCTGGTGGAAAAGATGTGCAAAGTGCTATGTATTGGGGAGATAGCGAAGTTATGAACAATTTGAGAAGTATTGTGGAAAAAGTTGCCGCAACCGATGCAAACATCCTCATTACAGGCGAAAATGGAACAGGTAAAGAGGTGTTAGCCAACGAGATACATCGTTTATCCACAAGATGTGGGAAAAAGATGCTGCCTGTGGATATGGGAGCCATTACGGAAACCCTTTTCGAGAGCGAACTCTTCGGTCATGTGAAGGGTGCCTTTACCGATGCCAAGGTGGATAAACCGGGCAAGTTTGAGCTTGCCGACGGCAGTACCATCTTCCTGGATGAGATAGGAAACCTATCCTACAGTCTTCAGGCAAAACTCCTTACCGCCCTGCAACGCAGAAGCATCGTAAGAGTGGGCGGAAGTAAGCAGATTCCCATCAACGTACGACTGGTTTGCGCCACCAACCGCAACCTGCAGCAGATGGTAAACGATGGCGAATTCAGAGAGGACCTGCTCTATCGCATCAACACCATCCATCTGGAATTGCCTGCCCTGAGACAGAGAAAATCAGACATCGTTCCGCTGGCAGAAAGATTCCTCCATCAATACGGCGATTTATATAATAAGTTGAATCTCCGTTTTTCGGAAGAGGCTGAGAAAAAACTTACCAGTTTGCCATGGTACGGAAACATCCGTGAACTTCAGCACGCCATCGAGAAAGCCGTGATTCTATCTGATGGCGGAATGATTTCTGCCGAAGATATTGACGGCGGAAACCAGCAGAGAAAAGAGAAGCCTCTGGAAGAGGTTCAGACGCTCGACGAGATGGAAAGCCGAATGATAGAGAAAACCATCAGGGAATGTGAGGGAAATCTTTCGGTGGTAGCCGCAAGACTGGGCATTTCCCGCCAGACGCTTTATAATAAGATTAAGCGATACGGGATTTAAGTGAAGAACGAAAAGTGAAGAGTGAAGAATTCTATAGTTTTTGAGGTATGGATATTAATAAGGTGATTATTATCGTGCTTTTGCTCGTGGCTGTAGTGGGTTACATTCGCCTCTACCGCCACTATCGCCGTAACATCAAGAAGGTAACCTTCCTTTTTGATGCGATAGATAATGGGGATTTCTCCTTCAGTTTTCCTACGGAGAAGAGGTTTAAGGAAGATAATATTCTACACCAGTCCCTCAACCGCATCAAGCTTTTCCTGCAGCATACGAGAGAGGAGCAGATGGATTGGGAGAAATATTACGAGCAGATTCTGAATGCGGTGGATACGGGCATCCTGGTGGTGGATGGTCACGACAACATCCTGCAGCACAATCAGGCTGCCCTCCGGTTGCTCGATACGGATGTGCTTACTCACATGAACCAGGTAAAAGGAAAACTGAAGGATGAGCACCTGGCAAAGCATGAGACGCAAGCTATGCTGAAAGACAAGCACGTGCGCATCATCGCCCTGAGCGACGTGAGCCACGAGCTGAGCAATCAGGAAGTGGATTCTTGGATCAAACTGATTCGTGTGCTGACTCATGAAATCATGAATACCATCACGCCGGTTACTTCGTTGAGCGAAACTCTGCTTACCCGAGTCACAGAGGACAAAGACCTGAAGCAAGGCCTGGAAACCATCCACAAAACAGGAACCGAGCTGTTGGCTTTCGTCAACAACTATCGCCGTTTCACCCATGTTCCCCAGCCTCAGCCTGCTCTCTTCTATGTGGAACCATTCCTGGAAAGAATGGCGTTGCTCTGCAACCACGAAGTAGAGATAGAAGTTTCTCCCAAGGATTTGCTGGTTTACGCCGACGAGAGCCTCCTCTCTCACGTAGTAACGAATCTTCTAAAGAATGCCGTAGAAGCTTTCAGGGAAAAGGAAAGAGAAGACAAGCAGGAATGCCGCTCCGCGGATTTGCAATCCGCGGCAAGCAAGAAGGCATTTATCCGTCTCCAAGCCTACGCCAACGTCCAGGAATCCATCATCATCGACGTGAGCAACAACGCCGGTCTCATCCCCGAAGATGTAGCCTCCCACATTTTCATCCCGTTCTTCACCACGAAGCCGGAAGGAAGCGGAATCGGTCTTTCCCTCTCCCGCCAGATCATGCGAGTAAGCGGCGGCAGCCTCTCGCTCCATCAGGACAAGGCACAGGGAATCACCACCTTCCGCATCATCATCCCATAAAAAAGTATAATTTTGGGGAGGAAAGTTTGGCACTTTCGCTTTTTTACCATATCTTTGCCATTATAAAAGATTAAGCTTATGTCAACCGACGATAAGACCATATTAAAGATAAAAGATATAGCTAAATCTGCTATTCCTTCAGGAAGCAAGGCTATATTGTATGGATCAAGAGCGAGAGGTGATGCTCGCAACGATTCAGACTGGGACATTCTTATCCTTTTAGACAAAGACAAACTGGAACAAACAGACTATGACAAAGTAAGTTACCCGTTTGTCTTGTTAGGTTGCGACCTCGGCACAGAAATCAATCCCATTCTTTACACAAAGAAAGAATGGGAATCGTATAACTTCACCCCTTTTTACGAGAATGTAAATCGAGACGGCATTAGTTTAATATAAAAGTTATGGATCAAGTAAACAAAGACACATTAATCAGTCTGCAAGTAGAAAAAGCCAAGCGATTTTTAACTCAAGCAGATGAAATGGTTGAACTAAAGCATTGGGATTTAGCAGCCAATCGCTATTATTATGCCTGCTTCCATGCCGTACAAGCTCTATTCATAGCAAAAGGTGTTAATGCCCACACTCATGCTGGCATTAACACCCAATTCAGCTTACACTTCGTAAAGACTGGTATCGTAGATATCTCTTATGGCAGTTTCCTCGCCCGTATGTTCCAATTAAGGCAAAAAGCCGATTACAACTGCGCCTACGAAATTTCCGAAAATGACATCCTGGAAATTATTGGCTTATCACACGATTTTATAAAAACCATATTAAACTTAGTCAAATAATTACTGATTGCCCTCCGCCTCCACAATCTGTCCATCAAACAGGCGGATGGTGCGATGGGCTATCTTGGCATCATGCTCATTATGCGTTACCATGACGATGGTGGTGCCCTCGTGGTTCAGCTCGGTAAGCAGATGCATTACCTCGGCTCCATTCTTGGAATCGAGGTTACCCGTAGGCTCATCGGCCAGGATGAGCTTGGGACCAAAGACCACGGCACGGGCGATGGCTACTCGCTGTTGCTGACCACCAGAAAGCTGGTGAGGGAAGTGCTTGGCACGATGGCTGATGGCCATTCGCTTCATAATCGCCTGCACCTTTGCCTTGCGCTCCGCCTTCGGAATATTAAGATAGGTAAGAGGAAGTTCGATGTTCTCCTCTACGTTCAATTCATCTATCAGATTGAAGCTCTGAAACACAAATCCGATTTCTCCCTTTCTCACATCCGTGCGCTCCTTTTCCTTCAGGTTTGCCACCTCGTGATTACCCAGGAAATATTTTCCAGAAGTTGGGTTGTCGAGCAAACCGAGGATGTTGAGCAAGGTGGATTTGCCGCAACCGGATGGTCCCATAATGGCAACAAACTCGCCGTCTTCTACTATGAAAGATACATTATTTAAAGCAATCGTCTCCACATCTTCTGTGCGGAATGACTTGCAAAGATTCTCTACTTTTATCATTTCTTCTAATGTTTAATGTTTAATTTGGGCATACGCCCTTAAATCTGTGTCATCTGTGAAAATCTGTGGGAGACTTATTCATCCTTGAGATATTTCACAGGATTACTGTTCGCCACCTTGTAGCAGTTGATGACGACGGAAAGCCCGATGATGACGAGCAAGATGATGGTAACGCCGATAAACAGCAAAGGCGTCATCGTAATCTTCTCGCTGAACGACATCAGCCATTGTCTGGCTATCAGCCAAGCCCCCAAGTCGCCCACGATGATGCAAGGCAAGGCAATCTTCATAATGTCCTTCAGGAAGATGCGAAGAATATCCTTCACCTTCGCCCCGTTCACCTTTCTTATCGCTATCTCCTTACGGCGGCGGTTTACCTCATCACTCGTATAGCCCACCAATCCGAAGAGGGCGATAATCATCGTTACGATGCCGGCAACCAAGATTCCGTTGCGGAAATTAAGCTGGGAAGCATACTGTGCCTTGAACTCGGATTCATAGTCGAGTACCGTCACCTTGTTGTGAGGATACATTGACTGCACCTTATTCCTCAACTCAGTCAAGGCATCTTCCGTCAGATTATTGAACTTGACGAGCATATAAGAAGCTGTCCAAGGAGCATAGAAATATACGTATGATATATTCTTGAACTCTGCGCCCTCAGAAGTAACTGTTCCATATTTGATATTCTTGACAACACCACAAATCGTCATCGTTTCATCCTCATTACAATGTGAAGAAATCCAAATTCGTTTTCCTACAGCCCCATCTTTCCAATGTCCGAGTGTAGTTAATCTCTTAGCCAAAGCCTCATCAATAATCACTTGGCGAGAACTGTCATTACGTTCTGTAAAGAACGAACCTTGCACAAAGTCGATTCCCATCATCCTGAAATAGTTGTCATCTACTCCCCCTGCATCATGGATAAGCTGTAACGACTTTCTATCATCTGGCAACTGCACATTATTTCCACTTACTGCATAGCTTTCCAACGGAAGAGAATAAGCAGATGCTACCTCCTTCACGCCCGGCATACGCTTGATTTCGGACAAACATCGACTGCGTTGATCACCATTGATAGCATCCACATGTACGATAGCCACATTTTCATAATCGTAACCAGGATCCATATTCACCATCAAGCTATACTGACAATTGACAACAAACAGCAAACTAAAGAGTAAGCCCGAAATAACGAACTGCACACCTAAAAGAGCTAACTTCCAACGGTTACGGTTTTCATTATATCCTCGGAATGCAATGGCAACGGGAATCTTATTGTAGAGCCAACCTGGAACCAATCCACCTACCAACAATACCAATAAACAGATGGAAACCAATATCCAACTGCCACGATTGAGCACCAACGTACTTATAGGAGCAGAGAGGAAATTCTCGATGGTTCCCTTGCAAAGAAACACGAGAACAGCAGCAAGGATTACCGCCAACCCCACATGCACCAAAGCCTCGGAAAAGATGATGGCATGAATATTCTTTGGTTCTGCACCATAACATTTTCGAACAGCCATCTCACGAGAGCGAGTCACGAGATTTCCTACGATGATAAGCAGATAGTTCATCACGGAAGTGAAGAGCAACACGAAAGCTATAATGCCTAAAATCCATCCCATCATCTTGATATAAGAATTCTGGGTAAACACCTCGCTGAGTATAGTAAATTCATAGTCAAGGGTGAATCCTGGCGTTTGAGTCGCCTCTGCAGTAAAATGGTCTTTCTTCATTTTTTTGATGTAAGGACGAAGTTCACTTATTTCATGTCCTTTCGCCAAACGGATGTAAGAGAAATAGTTGTCATTTCCCACCCATTGATTTCTGCCATCATAACCCCAAAGGTCTCCTATACTGCATAAAGACACCAGAATTTGTCTGTTATGTAGAGATGCGCCCCAAGGAAAGCTTTCGAAAATGCCACCTATAGTGAATGTTTTGCCTGGATATTCAGGAACAGTAAAATGCTTGCCTACCACATTTCCTCCTATTTGCTCTGCCAATTTGGAATCAATCATGCAATATAGCGGACGAGATAAAGTTTCCTTTGCCTTTCCCATCAATATCTTTTGCGGGAAAATCTCAAAGAAACAACTGTCTGCCATCAAAACGTTAGCCTCTATACTGTTTTGATTTTCCAACTTACATTGTTCTTTATCCATATCAACAAATCTTGTAGCAGCTTCTACCATTGGAGCATAATCCTTCACACCAGGGGCAATCGCTCCAGATGTCTGGTTAAAACTAAAAGGTTTACTACCATTGAAGCTTGGCATACTGCCCACTTCAGAAATCTGATACGTCCTTTCCCAACTAGGGAAATACGTATCGTAAGTCTGCTCGAAATAAATCTCGGCAATAATTACCGAACTGATTGCCAATCCGAGCGCCAGACACAAAATCTTCACGAAATTGTGCTGGCCCCTTCGAGGCAGATTCTTGAATGCGTTAATAATATGATTCATATCAAATATTCTGTTTCAAGGGCGTTAGCCCAATTTATCACTAATCACTACTAGTTAATCATTACTAACTAATCACTACTAATTAAAAACTAATACATCATTATCCTTATAGGCCTCATAGCCGCTAACGATAACCTGCTCGCCCGGCTCCAAGCCCTCAATCACCTCATAGTATTGAGGATTCTGGCGACCGATGGTGATCTTGCGGCGATAAGCCTTCTTGCCACTCTTGTCTAATACAAAAATCCATTGACCGCCTGTTACACTATAAAACGTGCCTTTAGGGATGATTATTGCCTGCTTAGACTGACCGAGCTGCAAATCTACATAATAAGTCTGACCGGTTCGGATGTTGCCAGGGCGAACGCCTTTGAAGATGAAGTCGATGCGGAACCTGCCGTCTCTTACCTCGGGATAAACCTTGCGAACCTGCAGGAGATAATGCTTGCCGTTCTGGTCGAAAGTGGCTGTAAGTCCCGGTTTTACCCGGTCGATGTAATGCTCATCCACCTGCGCCTGCACCTTGTAATCGCTGAGGTCGTTGATGACTCCTATCTTCTGTCCAGCCTGGATGCTCTGTCCTAACTCCACATCGAGCAAGCCGATTTCGCCCGAAATGGTGCTGCGGATGTTCAGCTTCTCCTTGCGCTGGCGAACCAGCTGCACATTCTTCTGCATGGCTTCCAGATTATCGCCCATCTGATCCATCTGTGAACGGCGGAGCTGGGCATCCTTCTTCAATCGCTTGCTGATGAGCGCATGCTTCTTGACGGCAAGGTCGTAATCTTCCTTTGCCTTGAGATACTCCTCGCGCGAATTGAGTTCTTCCTTGTGCAACGCCGCCTGATGCTGATAGGAGCGGCGCTTGGTAATGACATCCTGCGAAAGCGACAGTTCCTCGTTGCTATTGTTCAGACGGTCCTGTTCCATCGAAATCTGGGTGTTGCGAAGCATGTCCTGCTTTTCGGCAAGTTCGCTTTCGGCATTCAGAATCTCCAGGTCGAGATTCGAATTGCTCAGTTTTACGATCACATCACCCTTGTTTACGTGGGCGCCTTCATCCACCACTTTCTCCAGAACAATACCACCTTCTTCGGAACTGATCTGCACCACGGAGATTGGAACCACCTGACCATCCACCGAAACATAATCGTTGAACTGCGCCTTCTCCACGGTTCCGATGCTTAATCCCTTCCTGTCCACCTTCAGGGTGGAAGAGAAATTGCTCAATCCCAACCAAATGAGGACTGCGATCAAAACCGCTCCTCCGCCAATCCATGCCCAATACTTGCGAGGCACGAGATATTTTTTCTTTTCTATTTGTATATCCATAATTTAAGTGAAGAGTGAAGAACGAAAAGTGAAGAATTCACTTGCATTCTCCAGGTTTATTTAATTAAATTTTCTCCTTGGTAATAAGCAACCAGCCTCTGTTTGATAATGAGCAGCATCTGCATCTGGAGTTCCTTGATTCTGCTTTCCAGAAGCGTTTGGGCTGCGGTATGAAGGTCGAAGGTGGAAAGCATTCCTTCCTCAAACTTCCGGCTCGACATGTGATAGGCGAGCGAATCGGAGGCCACCTTCTTCTGCATCTGATGCAACTCCTTGGCGTAACCCTCTGCATCCATTACCGCCTGGGCTATCTGGTCGTGAAGCTTGCGACGGGTTTCCTCCAGGTTCACCTGTGCCAGTTGCCAGTCGTTGCGTGCCTTCTTCACGCTGTGCCAGCGGTCGCTATTATAAATAGGTATGGAAAGGGTCAACGCGAGGTATTCGCCCTGGTTGTTGTGAAACTGCGAGGCAAACCCATCGTATTGCCCTTTCTGAGAGAGATTCTTATAATAGTTGGTAGAAATGCCGCCACCGAGAGAGAGTGATGGTAGCAATCTGCCTTTTGCAATCTTGTAATCATACCGTGCCCGCTCCACTTCGTATTCTGCCGACTTCAAATCGGGAGAGATATGCTGAAAGTCCTGGTAAATGGCTTCGGAATTTGTATAAAAAGCTGAAACCTCTTTATTTTCTGCCTTTAGCTTCAGATTCCGCTCTTCAGCTATCTGGATTTTCAGCTCTTCATCCACCGGAAAATTCATCGCGGATTTCAAGGCGAGCAGACTCTGTTTTGCCACATTCTCCTGATGCGTAAGATTGTATTCATCTTCCGCCACCTGCGATTCCATCTGCACCACATCCGGTCGGCCTTTCTCGCCCAGTTCATACAGGCGTTTCATCTTAGCCAGCATCCGCTTGCTTTCGTTCAGTTTCTCGCTTGCTATCCGAATGCTTGCCTCAGCATAGGCAGCATCCACATATTTCTGCATCACGTCGATGGCTCGGTCGTCCTGAATCTTCTGCATCGCCGTGGCTGAATAATCCCGGCTCAATTTAGCCTGCTTCAAGGCGTTGATGGTGGCGAAACCATCGAAGACATTCAGTTCGGCATAAAGCTGATAGTAGTTGTTGAATGTCGTTACATTATTATAAGTATTGGTTTCCGGGTCGATGTTTCGTCCCCAGGCATACTGTCCCTGCACGCCACCCATAACGGTAGGCAGGAATCCTGCCACAGCATGCTGGTAATCCTGCTTGCGCTGGCGGGCATTCACCACCTCCCGCTTCACCTCCGTGGCGTGCTCCACGGCGTATTTCATGCAGTCGTCAAGGCTCCAGCTCTGTGCCGAGACGCCAGCCGTCCAGACCAGCCATCCTATCAATATTCCTATTCTTTTCATAATCTTCTTCATTTTGGCATGATAAGGACAAGAGCCGTGCCAAAACAGCATTTCTCCTGATAATCAAACCATTAAATAAAAACTCTCATTAAACAAACTGTCCAACAATTAGACACCACCGTCTAATTGTTGGACAGAAACCTCATTATTTATCGGCTTTCGTAAGTACTTGCATCAGTCTTCGAAGCTATTTATGTTAAAACAGGAATCTAATAATCCTCCATATAACCCTTGGTAAACATATCGTAGGACAGGGCTTCCAATTCTGAGAGCGTCATCTGCTCTACCGAATGCTCTATCTTACGTATCAGTTCGTCTCGCTTGAAATCGTCGTCATCGCTCAGACGCGATGTAAATCTGTTACTCATTTTCTTGAATGTTAAGTGTTGAATGTTGAATTGGGCATACGCCACTAAATCTGTGTCATCTGTGAATTGAAAATCGCTGGCCGAAGGGAAAAGCAAATCTATGAGAAGATTACATCCGCTCATAGGTGTTGATAACGTTTCCATCATACGCCTCGTGGCTGATTAACCGGACGTTATGAGGAAGCATAGGCGCTGGCGTTCCAGAAGTTACGGAGTTTTCCACAGATGTGGACAACAACGTTTCTACCCTGATTTCATCCCAAAGTCCAGCATCGAGGAATGCCTGATGGGTGATGGCGCCTCCCTCTACTATCAGCGACTGTACCTTATTATTATATAAGTACTGCATGATTTGCTGCAACACTTCCGTCTTGCCCCGTGAGAAATCCAGACCTTCGAAACAAGGATGATGGCGGTCGATGACCAGGCGCATCGGGTCCTTGCCGCTCCAATCTCTAACGTTGAGCTGACTGTGGTCGTGCTCATCGGTTACGCGGCCTATGAGGATGGCATCGTTCTCAGCACGCAACTTGTGGGAGAGCATCTTAGTGAAAGGCGAGGAAATAGCCATACCCCTACCCCCGTTGTCAAGAAAGCCATTCGCGGTCTGCGCCCATTTCAGGATGATGTAAGGACGCTGATGGGTGTTAAAGGTGATGAAGCGCTTGTTGAGTTCGAGACATTCCGCCTCCAGAACGCCTACAGTTACTTCAATGCCTGCCTCGCGAATCTTGCGGATACCGCGGCCCTGAACCTTGGCAAAGGGATCTACGCAGCCGCAAACGCATCGCTTTATTCCTTTTCTTACTATCAAATCGGCGCAAGGCGGCGTCTTGCCATAATGAGAGCAGGGTTCGAGACTCACATAGATGGTAGCTTGGCTTAACAGATGCTCATCCTCGGGCTTAACAGATGCAAAGGCGTTGACTTCAGCATGCCCTTCGCCGCATCTTACATGATAGCCTTCGCCGATGATTCTACCATCCCCACTCACGATAACGGCTCCCACCATCGGATTGGGTTTGGCATTCTCTCTTCCGTTTTTCGCCAGCTGCAGACAGCGGCGCATAAACATTTCGTCTATTTCCTTTTGCGACAACGGTTCGCCCGTCTTCACATTCTGAAAAGAAACATTATTTTGTTCCATATCTAAAACTTTTCTTCGTTTTTTACTTACTTTTCGATAAAATGTCGTACCTTTGCTCTCAAATCATAATATACGATTTAGAGATGAAAACGTATCAACAACTTTGGCAATCCATTACCCCTCTATATGAGGCGGGCGAAGCACAGGCTATCGTCCGCACCGTGCTCGATGTGAAGTACGGAATGACGCTGACCGACATAATCTGCGGCAAAGTTAATGAATTATCTGCAGATGAAGAAAGAAAACTGGAAGAAATTATCAGAAGATTGCAAAAAGGCGAACCTGTACAGTATGTTCTGGGCGAAGCTGACTTTGCAGGAAGAACCTTCCATGTAGAGCCGGGCGTGCTGATTCCGAGACCCGAAACGGCGGAACTCTGCGAGTGGATAAAAAAAGATGCGACTGAAAACAAAGGGATTACGGAAGGAGAGAAGGAAGAAAATACCATCCGCATCCTGGACATCTGTACGGGTTCGGGCTGCATCGCCATTACGCTGGGACTGGACATCGGCGGCTCGGAGGTTACGGGTTGGGATATTTCGGAAAATGCCTTGAAGATAGCACAGGGAAATATTGCGCTTCTGGATGCCGGTAACGTAAAAATAGAATATCAAGATGCCCTGAAATTGGCGGAAACATCGGATACCGGAAGATGGAACATCATCGTGAGCAATCCCCCGTATATCTGCGAAAAGGAGAAAGCGGATATGGAGAAGAATGTGTTGGAACACGAACCCGAAATCGCCCTCTTCGTGCCCGATGAAGAGCCTCTGAAGTTCTATAGGGCCATCGCCGAATATGCCTCTTCTGCCCTCAAATCCGGAGGTGCATTATACTTCGAAATCAATCCTATCTACGAAAAAGAAACAAGGGAAATGCTGGAAGGATTGGGTTTTAAAGCTATTGATACAAAGGAAGATGCCTTCGGAAAGCAGAGAATGATGCGAGCCGGCAAATCATAAAGTTCAATGTTCAAATCTCAAAGTTCAAAGTAAAATTATCATGTTCAAATCTCAAAGTTCAAAGTATAAAAAGCCGATGACCGAGCAACAGGCGCTCCTGAAGCTCACCACCCTCTGCACCCAAGCCGAACATTGCTCGCAAGAGATGATCGACAAGATGAAGAAGTGGGAACTGCCCGAAGATGCCATCGCCAGAAACATGGAATTCCTGACCGAGAAGAAATTCATCGACGATGAACGTTTCGCACGCTTCTTTATCAACGACAAGATAAAATACAACAAGTGGGGACGCCGGAAGGTGGAACAGGCGCTGTGGATGAAACATATTCCGAAGGACATCTCCGACCCTATCTTCGAAGAGATTGAAGACGACCTGTATATGGAAACCCTCCTGCCCCTGATGAAAAACAAATATAAAACCATCAAGGCAAAGAACGACTATGAACGCTCGATGAAACTCATCCGCTTTGCCCTGGGAAGAGGATACAGCATGGAGGTTATCCACAAATGCATCGACCGGATGAAGGAAGAAGATCTGGGAGACATCGATTTCGAAGAGGAATTCTAAAACAAAGCATCAAGTTCAATATCCAAACCTCAAAATTGAGAGTAAAGCCATGCGTACCAGCCTGTTAAGAGACATATTAGATTTATTCTTCCCCCGAACCTGCGCCATCTGCGGAAATGTGCTCGCTGGCGGGGAGGAGATGATATGCATAAAATGTCTGTTCCGCATGCCGGGAACCGATACCTGGGAACAGCCCTACGACAACGAGATGGCAAAACTCTTCTGGCATCTGATTCCCATCGAACGCTGCTGCGCTCTCTTCCATCACATCAGCCATGCCACATCGGCTAGAGCCATCTACCAGCTGAAATACATGCATCATCCTGAAATGGGAATCTATCTAGGCAGAATGCTGGCAAAGAAGGGGTTAGGCATTCAGTTCTTCGACGGAATAGACGCCATCATCCCCATCCCGCTCACCCGAAAACGAGAGAAAGAACGCGGCTATAACCAGAGCCTTCTCATCGCCAAAGGCATCCAGCAACTCACCCATCTGACCATCATCAAGGATGCCGTAAGAAGGAAAAAGTTTAGCGAAAGCCAAACCCACAAGAACCGGCAGGAAAGACTGGAAAACGTGAGCCAGGTTTTTGAAGCCGCAGCAACCTATCATGACGGGCAGGGGGAGCACCCCATCACGCAACTTGAGGGCAAACATATCCTCATCATCGACGACGTATGCACCACCGGAGCCACCATCATCTCCTGTGCGGAAACCCTGATAAAAGCAGCCGGAAAGATGAAGATAAGCGTGCTGACTGTAGGTTTCGCACACGACTAAAGGCCCTTTTTGCCGAGAGTTAAAACATTTTAACCCTAAATATAGCCGCCGTGTGCAAAAATCATTGTACCTTTGCAAAATAATTAATAATAATTTAATCCTTTAAAGATTATGGACAAACTGAAGAAAGAATTCGCATCTAAGTTATTGAAAGTAAAGGCAATCAAGTTGCAGCCTAATGATCCATTCACATGGGCTTCTGGCTGGAAGTCACCATTCTATTGCGATAACCGCAAGACTCTCTCATTCCCAGAACTCCGCAATTATGTAAAGCTTGAGCTCGTTCACGCTATCCTGGAGCAGTTCCCAGAGGCTGATGCTGTAGCCGGAGTAGCTACGGGTGCCATCGCGCAGGGTGCTTTGGTTGCTGACGAACTGAACATGCCTTTCGTATACGTTCGTTCTAAACCAAAGGATCACGGTATGCAGAACCTCATCGAAGGTCAGCTCGACCCTAAGGCTAAGGTTGTGGTAGTAGAAGACTTGATTTCTACCGGCGGCAGCTCTCTCAAGGCAGTAGAGGCTCTCCGCAAGAACGGCAACGAGATTGTGGGCATGGTAGCTAGCTATACCTATGGTTTCCCTATCGCCGAGAAGGCTTTTGCTGATGCTAACGTAAAGCTGGTTACTTTGACCGACTATGAGCACGTAGTGGCAGAGGCTCTGGAGACTGGCTATATCAAACAGGAAGACGTAGAGCTGCTCCACGAGTGGCGCAAGGACCCAGCTAACTGGAAGAAGTAATCAAGCTGACCCATCAATAATGAGTACAAGTACATTCGAAAGTAATATCAAACAGATTCCTCACAAACAGGAATCTGTTTACCGTACATTGAGCGATCTGAACAACCTGCAGATGCTCAAAGACCGATTCGAGCAGGTGAAAGACCAGATTCCTGAAGACAAGAGAAAGGAAATGGAAAAGCTGAAGGACCTCAAGTTTGATAGCGACAGCATCTCTATCACAGCACCTATGGTGGGTGAAATCAAGATGCGCATCATCGACCGCGAGGAGCCTAAGACCATCAAGTTTGAAACAGAAAACAGCCCTGTTCCTTTCAACTTCTGGATTCAGCTGCTCCCTACAGGCGAGTTCTCATGCAAAATGAAACTCACCATCAAGGCAGAACTTAACATGTTTATCAAGGGTATGGTGAAGAAGCCATTGCAGGAAGGCATCGAAAAAATTGCTGATGCGCTTGCGATGATTCCTTACCAGGATTAATAAATAAAGAAATTATGGCACATAAACTTTGGGAAAAGAACTTCGAAGTAAACAAGGAAATTGAAAGATTCACCGTAGGAAGAGACCGCGAACTCGACCTCTATCTCGCCAAGTATGACGTGCTGGGCAGTATGGCGCACATCACCATGCTCGAAAGCATCGGACTCCTGGAGAAAGATGAACTCACCCAGCTCCTTGCCGAACTGAAAAACATCTACGCCATCGCCGACAAGGGCGAATTCGTAATAGAAGACGGCGTGGAAGACGTTCATTCCCAGGTAGAACTGATGCTCACCCAGAAACTGGGCGACATGGGCAAAAAGATTCATTCGGGTAGATCACGCAACGACCAGGTTCTCGTAGACCTCAAACTCTTCACCCGCCATGAATTGAAGGAGATTGTGGACGCCGTGAAGATTCTCTTCGACGAGCTGATTCAGAAGAGCAACCAGTATAAGGACGTGCTGATGCCGGGCTACACCCATCTGCAGGTGGCTATGCCTTCATCATTCGGTCTCTGGTTTGGCGCTTATGCTGAAGGACTTGCCGATGACATGCTCTTCCTTCAGGCTGCTTACCGCATGACCAACCGCAACCCATTGGGTAGCGCTGCCGGCTATGGAAGTTCATTCCCATTGAACCGCACCATGACCACCGAACTTCTCGGTTTCGACAGCATGGACTATAATGTGGTTTATGCACAAATGGGCAGAGGAAAGATGGAGCGCAACGTGGCTTTCGCCATGGCTACCGTGGCAGGAACTTTGGCAAAGATGGCTTTCGACGCCTGTATGTTCAACTGTCAGAACTTCGGTTTCGTGAAATTGCCTAAGGAGTGTACCACCGGTTCGAGCATCATGCCACACAAGAAGAATCCAGACGTATTCGAGTTGATTCGCGCCAAGAGCAACAAGCTCCAGAGTCTTCCACAGCAGGTAATGCTCATCATGAACAACCTGCCAGTAGGCTATTTCCGCGATCTCCAGATTATCAAGGAAGTGTTCCTCCCTGCCTTCGACGAGTTGAAAGACTGTCTGCAGATGGCTGCCTACATCATCAACAAGATGGAGGTGAACGAGCATATTCTTGACGATCCTCGCTACGACCCTATGTTCTCAGTAGAAGAAGTGAACCAGCTTGCAGCCAACGGCATGCCATTCCGCGATGCTTACAAGAAGGTAGGACTGGAAATCGAGGCTGGCGAATTCAAGCCAAACAAGGATATTCATCATACTCACGAAGGCAGCATCGGCAATCTCTGCAACGACAAGATTCAGGCGCTGATGGAGCAGACCCTCTCTGAGTTCCACTTCGAGCGCATGGAGAATGCCGAGAAGAATCTTCTGAAATAAAGACTGAAAGGTTTCTGCATGAAGAATAGCATATATAATAAGGTATATATATATAATAAGGTGAAGAGCATGGCTGGAATAGCTATGCTCTTACTTTGTTCATGCGATGCAGAAAACAGCATCAGCACCAAATATCCCTGCCAGTTCTACTTCAAGTCGCAATACCATCCGGGCACAAGTCTGGAAACAGCCCTCAACGGAACGGGCGTCTACACGATGGTTAGCGCCAAAAAGGTGAATGGAGCCTGGAATATCTATTCTACATTAAACGATGGAAAAAACCAGACGGAAACCATCATCCTCTCTACAGCGAAGGAGAATTATGCCAACTATACTTATCTGGGAGCGGGCAACGACCCTAAAGATGCCAAAAAGAACGGCTTCATCATGGGATTATCCAACTTCAGCGGACCTGTAGCCTGGGACCGCCAATGTCCAAACTGCCTGGAACAATATGGTGGAACCAACTATCCGCTGGAATGGACCGGCAACCGCCAATCGGTAATTTGCGACAAATGTAAACGCATCTACAGCCTGGAAAACGGAACCATCACAAGCGGCGGAAAGAGCAAAAGCGACAAGCCGCTGATGCAATATCGGGTAACCTACGGCGGCAAAGGAACCGATATATACGTGGGAAACTAAGCAGAAACGGAGGGCAAACGAAAAAAATGGCGCTTTCTTGTCTTAAAAAATGTAAATCGTTTGGAGATTTAAAGAAATAGCATTACCTTTGCACCCACATAACGCGGAAATAGCTCAGTTGGTAGAGCACAACCTTGCCAAGGTTGGGGTCGCGGGTCCGAGTCCCGTTTTCCGCTCAACTCTTAACGTTTACCATGCCGCAATGGTGGAATTGGTAGACACGAGGGACTTAAAATCCCTTGGCCAGTAATGGCTGTGCGGGTTCGAGTCCCGCTCGCGGCACCTTAAAGTTTTTCCTTATGAAAAAATTTGCTTACATCCTCATTTTATTCATTACGCTGGTCTTAACATCATGTGGTGTTAGCAGTGGGCATTTCAAGTTTGAAGGCAAATTTCTCAATATGAATCAAGGCGAGTTTTATGTATACAGTCCTGACGGGGGCTTCGAAGGCGTTGACACCATTAAGGTAGAAGGCGGCCGTTTCACTTTCGAAACCGAATGTAAGGAAGATTTTACCATTATGCTTGTTTTCCCTAATTTCTCTGAGCAGCCTATCTTCGCAAAATCGGGCAAATCAGTAGAAATCGAGGCAGATGCTTCGCACCTTAAGGAAATGGAGGTAAGCGGAACCGAGGATAACGAACTGATGACAAAATTCCGCCAGAACATCCTGAAAGATACGCCACCTGAGGCTAAAAAGCATGCTGAAGACTTCATCAGAGAACATCCGAATTCTGTGTGCAGCATCTATCTGATCAAAAAATACTTCATCACTTCTACACAACCTGATTACCGCAAGGCGCTCTCACTCATCAATATCGTAGAGAAGGAACAGCCTAAAAACGGACAGTTGGCTAAGATGAAGCAGTTGGCAGAAACCATGAAGAATGTAGGCATCGGTGCAACCCTGCCTTCATTTACAGCATACGATATCAACGGAAAACTCGTTTCTAGTACAGAAATGAGCAGCGCTCCGGTTGCCGTAATCTACACCTGGGCTACCTATAACTATGACAGCCAGGACATGCAGCGCGAACTGAAGAGCCGTCAGAAGAAATCGAACGGCAAGCTTAAGCTGATGGCTTTCTGTCTGGATGCCAGCAAGAGCGAATGCAAGAACAACATCAAGCGCGACTCCATCACATGCCCTATCATCTGCAACGGCGAAATGCTGGAAGACAAGACCTTGAAGAAGTTGGGATTGGGAAACCTTCCTGACAACATCATACTTCAAAATGGTAAAATCATCGCCCGAGGCATGAAAAAGCAAGAGCTTTACAATAAGCTCGACCAACTGCTAAAATAAATACTTTCGAGCTAGTCAAGAACCCATAAAAAGCACGCCTATATGTTAGTAAAGACATATTGTGCAGCAGTTAACGGACTAGAAGTAACTACTGTAACCGTAGAAGTAAGCCTCAACAGAGGCGTCATGTACCACCTCACAGGCTTAGGCGACGAGGCGGTCAAAGAGAGCCGTAACCGAATTTCAGCAGCTCTCCAGTATAGCGGCTTCAAATTTCCGATAGCCGACATCACCATCAATCTGGCTCCAGCTGACCTCCGGAAAGAGGGCAGCAGTTTCGACTTGCCGCTTGCAATCGGACTTCTAGGCGCCAACAACAACATTCCCGAAGATCATCTGAAAGAGTACATGATGGTAGGCGAGCTGAGCCTTGACGGTACGCTCCAGCCTATCAAAGGTGCCCTGCCGATAGCTATCAGAGCCAGAGCAGAGCACTTTAAGGGACTGATTGTGCCGGAACAGAACGCTCGGGAAGCGGCTGTCGTAAACAATCTTGAGGTTTACGGCATGAAAACACTTTTCGAAGTCATACAATTCATGAGCGACAGAAGCAATCCTTCTCCTACCATCGTTGACACCCGCAAGGAATTCTACGAAAACCAGGTTCATTGTGAATACGATTATGCCGACGTCCGCGGTCAAGAGAACGTGAAAAGAGCGCTCGAAGTGGCTGCGGCTGGCGGACACAACCTGATTATGGTAGGTCCTCCAGGTTCCGGAAAGTCAATGATGGCAAAACGTTTGCCGTCCATTCTTCCTCCCCTCACGCTATCTGAGAGTCTGGAAACAACACAGATTCACTCCATTGCAGGCAAACTGGGCAAGAATGTATCACTCATTTCCCAACGCCCGTTCCGGTCTCCTCACCATACCATCTCTCAAGTGGCTCTGGTAGGCGGTGGAACATCGCCACAACCGGGAGAAATATCGCTCGCCCATAATGGCGTTCTGTTCTGCGATGAACTTCCGGAGTTCAATAAAACCACTCTGGAAGTACTCCGCCAGCCATTGGAAGACCGCCACATCAACATCAGCAGAGCGAAATATTCTACAGATTACCCATGTTCATTCATGTTTGTGGCAAGTATGAACCCTTGTCCATGCGGATATTATGGTGATCCGACACATCGCTGTGTCTGCACGCCAGGCCAGATTCAAAGATACATGAACAAGATTTCGGGTCCGTTACTCGACCGCATCGACATCCAATGCGAAATCAGTCCTGTTCCTTTCCAGGACATATCGAAGGCAGCACCAGGTGAGCCAAGTGCCAAGATCAGAGAAAGAGTCATCAAGGCAAGAGAAGTTCAAGCCGAAAGATTCAAAGATTATAAAGGCATCCATTGCAACGCCCAGATGACCGAAAGAATGATTCATCAGTTTGCCGAACCCGACGAACAAGGTATCGAACTGCTCCGAATGGCAATGGAGAAGCTTTCTTTGTCAGCCAGAGCCTATAACAGAATACTGAAAGTGGCACGAACCATTGCTGATTTGGCAGGAAGTGAACAGATTAAGCCTGACCATATAGCAGAAGCCGTGGGATACAGAACCCTCGACAGAGGCGATTGGGCAGAAAGAGGACATTTATAATCATAAAGAAGATATATGTAAAAGGATAAAAATCCGTTTTTTCCTATCATTCGCTCTAAAAAGTTGGATCTATAAAGAAAAAGGGAGAAAAAATAGAAGAATAGCCATTTTAAAATAGTTATAAACCTGTTTTTGAATGGCTATTTTCTTTTGTTATTACGAAAATATTACCCCATAAAGACAAAAGTACCACAAAAAACAGACAAAAACGAATAGCAAAATCGTCCAAGACGGGGTAATTTTTACTCTATAAGGTGTAATAATTGATTTTAATTACCTTTTAAATTTACGAAAATCACTAATTCTAATAAAAATTACCCCATATAGGATAAAAAAATGCATTACCTTTGCAACCGTAAAAAGAACGCTAGCACAACGCTAGTTTGATTATTAACAACAAAACTATTAAGATTATGGATTGCATTTTTAAAATTACAGACGCAGTAAAGAAGATTGGTTTCGTAATTCTTCTTGCAGAGTTGGCCGTTATCGCCTATATGAACGTAATGTAAGAAATCTCTCTATAGATAAAAATATATAAGGAGGAAGTTTTCTACATACTAAGGTAATTAGATTGTAAAAGGTCAACAACATAAGTTGTCAGAACGAATAAGTTCTTAGAAAAAGTAAATGATAATAATTAGGTACAGTCCTATCAGGGAGGAGTCTGATGGAAATGTACAAGATGGGAGGCTCTTGCAGAGATGCGAAGGGCCTTTTTTTTGTATCCTGCCCTACGCTATCCTTACTATAAAAACACTAAAGAACCCAGCTTTTTACACCTTATTATATATATAAGTAAGAAAAAGCGACGATAATTCTTTCTTATCTCCAACATTTTTTGTAATTTTGCAGCCAAATAACAAAAATATATTAGCTAATATGGAACAAAAGAACTTTAAACGTACTACCGTGACTGCGGCTTTGCCTTATGCCAACGGTGGTGTGCACATCGGTCACCTGGCAGGTGTTTACGTGCCAGCCGATATCTATGTTCGCTACCTCCGCCTCAAGAAGCAGGATGTTGCCTTCATCGGCGGTAGCGATGAGCATGGTGTACCTGTTACTATCCGTGCCAAGAAAGAGGGAATTACCGTTCAGGAGGTGGTTGATCGCTATCACAATCTCATCAAGAAGAGCTTCGAGGACTTCGGTATCTCTTTTGATATTTACAGCCGTACCACTTCGCCAACTCACAATAAGTTTGCTTCAGACTTCTTCCGCACACTCTATGACAAGGGCGTATTGGAAGAAAAGGTAGAGGAGCAGTTCTGCGACGAGGTAACAGGCGAATTCCTTACCGACCGTAATATCGTAGGTACTTGTCCTCGCTGTGGTGCAGAGGGTGCTTATGGCGACCAATGCGAGAAATGTGGTGCTACCCTCTCTCCTGAGGAGCTCATTAACCCTACCAACAAGAACAACCCTGGTCATGGTCTCGTAAAGAAGCCTACCAAGAACTGGTATCTTCCATTGAACAAGTATCAGGATTGGTTGAAGAAGTGGATTCTGGAAGGCCACAAAGAGTGGCGTACCAATGTTTACGGCCAATGCAAGAGCTGGTTGGATATGGATCTTCAGCCACGTGCGATGACACGCGACTTGGATTGGGGTATTCCTGTTCCAGTAGAGGGTGCAGATGGAAAGGTGCTCTACGTTTGGTTCGATGCACCTATCGGCTACATCTCAAACACCAAGGAGCTTTGCGATGCTCATCCAGAAAAGTGGGGAACATGGCAGAAGTGGTGGCAGGATCCTGAGACTCGTCTCGTTCACTTCATCGGTAAGGACAATATCGTGTTCCACTGCATCATCTTCCCTACTATGCTGAAGGCTCACGGCGACTATATCTTGCCAGACAACGTACCAGCCAACGAGTTCCTGAACCTGGAGGATGATAAGATTTCAACATCCCGCAACTGGGCTGTATGGTTGCACGAGTATCTCGTAGATTTGCCAGGCAAGCAGGATGTATTGCGCTATGTATTGACAGCCAATGCGCCTGAGACCAAGGACAACAACTTTACCTGGAAGGATTTCCAGGAGCGCAACAACTCTGAGTTGGTTGCCGTTTACGGTAACTTCGTAAACCGTGCCCTCCAACTCACCAAGAAGTATTGGGGCGGCGTAGTTCCTGCCTGTGGTGAATTGCAGGAGGTAGATGAGAAGGCTATCGCTGAGTTCAAGGACGTGAAGGAGAAGGTAGAGCAGTATCTCAATGTATTCAAGTTCCGCGAGGCTCAGAAAGAGGCAATGAACCTGGCACGTATCGGTAACCGATACATCACAGAGTGTGAGCCTTGGAAGGTTTGGAAGACCGATCCTAAGCGTGTGGAGACCATCCTGAACATCTCCCTGCAGTTGGTTGCCAACCTCGCCATCGCCTTCGAGCCATTCTTGCCATTCTCTTCAGAGAAACTCCGCAAGATGATCAATATGCCTAACTTCGAGTGGACTCAGCTCGGCAGCACAGATTTGCTCAAGGCTGGTACCCAGCTCGGTGAGCCTGAATTGCTCTTTGAGAAGATTGAGGATGAGGTTATCGAAAGACAGCTCCAGAAGCTCGCTGACACCAAGAAGGCTAACGAGGAGGCTTCTTATCAGGCTGCTCCTATCAAGCCAGAGGTTAGCTTCGATGATTTCGAGAAACTCGATATCCGCGTAGGTCACATTCTGAACTGCGAGAAGGTAAAGAAGTCTAAGAAACTCCTGAAGTTCACCATCGACGATGGTTCTGGCGTAGAGCGCACCATCTGCTCAGGTATCGCAGCCTACTACGAGCCAGAGCAGCTGATCGGCAAGGACGTATTATTCGTAGCCAACTTTGCTCCTCGCAAGATGATGGGCATCGAGAGTCAGGGTATGATTCTGAGTGCAGTCAACTTCGACGGCTCATTGAACGTAACTTCTCTCCTTGGCAAGGTTAAGCCAGGAAGCCAGGTTGGATAAAGAATCATAGAATCATCTGATTATCAGATAAGGTAAAAGCCTCAAATCCTTTGCGGATTTGAGGCTTTTCTTATTTCTATCCAAATATTCTTTTATAATGTAAAACGATAACCCACGGTAAAGGTCAGAGCCTTGTTCTTGCAGTTATCCCAATCGCCCTTGCCAGCCTTCGTCAGGCTCACGTTGTATCGGGCATCCAGAATCACGTTCATATATTCATAGCTCAAGCCCAGAGGAATGGCTACATCCACCTTCTTGGCAGGCCAAGGAGCTTCGGTTTCCTGCATATCCTTGTATGTAATAGACCCGTTTTTATCCTTCTGAAGGTCGGTTTCCTCTCTTTTAACCTTGCCGTCGCCACAAAGGAATCCCACCTGAACGCCTGCATTCACCGACAAGCCCTCTACAAGATAGGCTTTCAGCATGAGCGGTACCTGGATATAATCGAGGTTCACATGATGATTCTTAATACCTGTATATTCCCCTTTTTCAGCATTCTCAGTCAACTCGCAGTCAGGGAAACGCATACCCTGTCGGGCATAATAAGCACCCAGCGTAATACCCAGGCTCTTATTTATGCGATATTCCACATCTGCGCCGCCCATGAATCCAGCCTGATACTTAGGCTTTAGCGAGATTCCCTTCTCAGGTTCGAGAACCAATCCGCTCCAGTTAGCCAGAGATACACCAATACGGGGAATTACCGAGAATCTGCCTACCGGATTCTCCACTTCTTGTGCCTTTGCTCCCACAACAGCAAGCAGCAGCACCATCATTATAACTATTTTCTTTTTCATTTCCACAACAGTTTGTATATCATAATAACAAGAAACAAGGGATAATATTGCATCCTACAGCCATTTTTCTCCATGAAAGACCTGTTCTCGCAAAGTGTTAACAAATATAACTCGCTCTAATTTGGACTTTGATTGAAAATCAAGAAGTTGGGCGTTTGCCTATATTATATAGGTAACAATATGGAAACGAGCGGACTTCTGCTCGTTTCTGTATTTTGCAATATGCAAAGAACGCCTCAATTCGGGGATAAAGATACGATAAATTTCTAAATATCCCATAACTCGCTAGGAGAAAATTATGGAATTTAGAACTTTTGCGTAAAATCTGATGCTTAGCAACACAATATGCATCCTAAAACAAACGGCAGGTGTTCGGACATAGACTATCCGAACACCTGCTGCCATAACGTTTTATTGCTGACAATGATTCTGGCATCAGCTTTCATATACTTTTGCAGTATAGGAGTATTTTGTCCCTGTGTGCTCACTGTGGCTATAGCCATAAAATAGTTGCCATCTTCCCTATGTATGAGCTTGGCATTATGGCTTATAATGTTGCAGTTATAAGATACATTGTCGTTACCCTCGAAAGATACATGAGCCGTCCTTGGCTCATCGAAAAGGTACAAATACTTATATGGTACAAACACTTGCACTGTTCTTTGATTGAGAACCTCACCATTAGCCTCTATGGATATAGGATAAGGTATCTTATAGAAAGCGACTGCGAGGGCGAGGACTATGATGGTAATGATTATAGTCCCCAAACTGACGAGGCGAGGAGGAACCTTGCCAATCACGTTCCTCACCTTCTCACTTCTCAACTCGATATTATCTGATTCTCTTTCTTTCTGTTCCATGTCAAAAACATTTTAGTTTCCCAATTCCAATTGATTCTTCACAAGATTATAGTATGTCCCTCGCTTGGCGGTCAAAGACTCATGGTTGCCAACCTCAACGACCTTACCATGATCGATGACCACGATTTGGTCGGCATTCTTCACAGTGCTTAGGCGATGAGCCACAATCACAACCGTCTTTCCTTTGTAGAACTTATCCAAGTTCTCTACGATGCTTCTCTCATTGTTGGCATCGAGCGAGTTGGTCGCCTCGTCAAGGAAGATGTAGTCTGGATTCTTATACACCGCCCTTGCTATCAAGATACGCTGTTTCTGTCCCTGGCTCAGTCCCACGCCATCACGCCCAATCTTGGTGTTGAACTTCAGAGGCAAAGCCATCACGTAATCCTTGATGCAAGCTATCTCGGCAGCTTTCAACAACCTTTCCTTGTCTATATCGCCATCATCAACAGCAATATTTCTTGCGATACTCTCCGAGAAGATAACACCATCCTGCATGACAACACCACATTGTCTGCGCCACCACTTTTTGTCGAGTTTGTTTATGTCAGTATTTCCAATGTTTATTTTTCCCTCCAAGACAGGATAATAACCAAGTATCAAGCGGATGAGGGTGGTCTTTCCACTGCCAGATGCGCCAACGATGGCTGTTACCTTAC
>ENA-OPDW01000354-OPDW01000354.1-human-gut-metagenome-genome-assembly--contig:-NODE-354-length-38216-cov-4.591835_pt1 | contig 38216 bp, 33 predicted proteins | sample MGYA00241264_ERZ501508 | MGnify/ENA primary metagenome ERZ501508 (study PRJEB25962, sample SAMEA2042575) | human gut metagenome | biome: human gut; feature: human-associated habitat; material: faeces...
AATGAAATAGAAGCTCCACATGAGATTTTAAGAAAATAGGCAAGTCAACTTCCTGTAAAACGGAATATTTAACAGCGCACATAGAAAAATCCTGTTCAATATATGAATATGAGCAGGATTTTTCTATTTACAACAATATTTTTTTACAATATTTCCTTTGATTATCCGGAAAATTTTTCACTGTAATGACTATTCATATCCTCCCAGTCCATGAACAATACATAAAATACTTTGCCATATTGCTGGCTCTCAACAATTCTCCCATGGTCAAGCACAGGCAGATACGATTCATCCGCTCTTCGTAAATGAAAGTGGATATAATCATTTTCATTGCCATTATCAATCTGTTTCCAAATGCTTGCTTCTATCTTCTTCTGCTCATCTTCGCGTATCAGGTTGCGGAAACTTTTCTTTGTAAGTCTGAATAGTTCATCCATATCTTTATACCCGGCCATATGAAGAAACTCCTGATTTGCATAAAAGAGTTCGTCATCTTCTTTGTCTGCTCTGTATATGATAAATGCTCCTGGAAGGTTCTCGGAGATATCCTTGAATGCAAATCCAAGTTGTTTACGAGCCCTTAATTCAAGCCCTTCCTTATAAGCCATACAGCCATTTTTCCCATGAAGTTTTATTTCGTAAAGGGCTGCATCTGCACAGCGCATAAGCTGTGAACGATTAGACGCAAATGTCGGATATTCCGCATATCCAAGAGAAATAGAAAATTGATGTTCTTTTCCCTTGTATGAAAATGTCTTTGGAGCTATAGTGAATTGCTGTAGCTTCTCTTTTACATCATCGTAGGAATAATCTTTTAAAAGAATAACGAACTCATCGCCGCCGTTTCTTCCTAATAACGCACCAGACGGGAAAAAAGCTTTCATACTGTCTGCCAGACTCTTTAATGCATTGTCTCCATAGACATGCCCATAGATATCATTAACAAACTTAAAATCATCAATATCAAGGAGTACAGCCACAAATTTTGCTTCCGGATTTTTAGTAATCATCTGTTCTGCCAGTTCATCGAATCCATAGCGGTTGTAAATACCTGTAAGAGAATCTGTGTGCGCCAGTATTTGAAATTTGTTTTTATTTTCTTTTGATACCAGCCATACCCGGGTAAGAACTGCCAAAAGCAAGGTAATCGCAATAAAGAAAACACTGATTACTGCTATTAATGTATTGTTTTCCCAGCCATTTTCAGGCGTTACTTCAAACTTCCAGTTCTCCTCTCCTATCATAAAGTCATAAGAAACCGGATTCGTTAATTGACGATCTGACTGATAAACAACTTTATAATGATCACTCCATGGATTATCCATTTTTGAAAGACTATATTCATATCCAAACTTCGAAAGTGCACTTGTTGCATCTGAAAAAATATCCGGAACACGAAGGATAACAATGGTAAATCCCCAAAAATATTCCTGTCCGTTTTCATCTTTCAGATAAATAGGATTGCGGACAGCAATTCCATATCCCCCCTGTTTCAATTCAAAAGGCCCCTGTGTAACGATTGTATGATGATCTCTTGCATATATGGAAATTTCACCACGGTCTTTATCATGAATCAGATCAATTTTACCTGTCTCATTTCCCTCGGCCGGATAAATATCCGTTACAATGCCAGCCGGAGCAAGCTGTACGCTTTCAACAGAATCCGACATAATATTTTCTGCAATTGTGTCAAATTGATTGATTTCTCCATTTTCACTGATCAAAAGCTGTTTCAGAACATCTGTAATCTCTATTCCATTTGTAATCTCATTCTTTATACGTTCCCCATAGGTTATTACATTTAATTGTGCTGTTGTGCGGCTCTGCTCTTTTTCATGGGTATCTGTTTTGTATACAACTAAACTAGCAAGGCATATGCCCAGTAAAAAAACGATAAGAGGCACAAGCGTTTTTTTCTTCACCTGATTTACCTCGTTTTATCTATCTAATGTTTTTATAATAAAGCATTATATCACAGAAGTAAAAAATTTGAATAGATTTTGCCCAAAAAGTTATAGGACGTTTTTCCATTGTACTAATAACGTTTTCCTTGCGTACAATGGAAATATTGGTGTAAAATGCAATTAGTTCTTAACGTAATTTTAAATGATTGAAGATGACGAGGCAACCGCGAATGAAAAAAAGAAGTAGCGCTTCTAAACAAATAAAAAAATACAGTTTGATTGTTGGATTACTTGTTTTTATTGCATCCTTTCTTTTTGGATATATTAATTTAAAGAACATAGAAAAAGGAAAAAAAACAGCCGCCACTTATACTGCCCAAAGTACAGTAAGACGAATCAATGCACAATTGAATCAGTATGTTGAACTTTCAGAGTTTCTTGGAAATGTAGTTCTCGCAGGATATAACCTGGATCAGACTTCATTTTCGGAATTAGCGAAAATGCTTCCAAACGAGGATGGTATTGTGAAAGCTTTTGAACTTGCGCCGGATGGAGTTGTTACTGATGTATTTCCACAGCAGGGAAATGAGAACGCATTTGGAATAAATATGCTGACAGATCATGAGCGTAAGGATGATGCAAACCGTGCGAAAGAAACCGGAAACTATACACTTGGTGGACCATATAAATTAAAACAGGGAGGAACAGGCGCTTTGCTGTTCCATCCGGTTTATAAAGAAGATTCTATAGACAATGACTCTTTTTGGGGCTTTGTGATTATGGTCATCGACTGGGATAAATTTATAGATGAAATAGGTTTGGACCGATTAAATGAAGCTTCCTATTGCTATGAAATATGGACAACTGATGAAACTACAGGCAGCCGAGTTGTTCTGACTCAAAGTCAGGAACACATACCTAAGAACAGCCTTACAGTAGAATGCGAAATTCCTAATGATACGTGGTATGTAGATATTGTACCAGACGAAGGCTGGATTTCCATTTATCAATGGATTGCTGTTATTGCCGTTTCCTGTATAACGTCCTTAATGGGCGCCACTATTTTTAATCAGGTGCGCAGTAAAAAATATCGTGAAAACCAGTATGCAGTGGAACTGAAAAAGTCCGCTGAACAGGCAAGAGAAGCAAGTGAGGCAAAAACTCGATTTCTGTTTAATATGAGCCATGACATCCGAACCCCGATGAATGCGATCATTGGGTTTTCAGATCTTCTCGGAAAGAATCTTGACAACGAAGAAAAAGTACGAGAATATTTGAAAAAGATTAAATCTTCCGGAAACTTTCTGATGACGATTATTAATCAGGTGTTGGAAATGGCCCGTATCGAAAGCGGAACTGCTATATTAAAAACAGAAGCAGCAAATTTGAGCGAATTATTTTATTCGGTAAATACAGTATTAGAGTCTGATATCCAAATGAAAGGAATCCTCTGTTCTATCGATACAAATGTTCAACATAAATATGCATTTTGTGATAAGACAAAGCTCCAGGAAATATATTTGAATATCATGAGCAATGCCATCAAGTATACTCCTGACGGTCATTCGATTCATGTGACTATTAATGAGACGGAATTCGATGATAAAAAAGCACGGTATGTATTTGTCTGCGAAGATACTGGAATTGGAATGGCTCCGGAATATCTTCCTCATATCTTCGATGAATTTTCCAGAGAACATACAGCTACGGAGAATAAAGTCAGCGGTACAGGTCTTGGTCTTTCTATCGTGAAATCCTTTGTGGAACTGATGAATGGTAGGATTCATGTGGAAAGTGAGCCGGGAAAAGGAACAAAATTTACAGTAGAAGTCCCACTGGAACATGCTTCTGAAGAAGATGTATGCAAAAAAGAACTGCCAGAGCAAACGTTTATGACCGATAAAAATATTGGAAAACGTATTCTTCTTGCAGAAGATAATGAATTAAATGCTGAAATTGCGATGGAGCTATTAAAAGAAGAGGGCTTTCTGATTGACTGGGTCAAAGACGGTCAGGAATGTTTTGATAAACTGGAAGAAGCGGATGAAGGATACTATGATCTGATTCTTATGGATATTCAGATGCCGATCTTGAATGGCTATGATACAACCGCAAAGATAAGGCAGATGGAAAACCCGAAAAAAGCAACCACACCTATCGTTGCCATGACCGCAAATTCCTTTGACGAAGATATTGAGATGACTCAAAAGGCTGGAATGAATGGATTTATTGCGAAACCATTAGATGCGGAAAAGATGTTCACTATATTAAAACAGAGTATTGTAGAGAATTAGTTATAGAATTAAGAATGTGCCTCGGCACATTCCAGCGCCTGCGGCTTTGCTGCCGCAGGCTTTTCTATTCCTCCCATTCAGGCGGCTCCTCACATCCAAATGGATCAAGCATGCAGTTTATTTCTATTTGAATATTTGCCAAATGATTAGCCAACATTATATACACTTCCAAATCATGCATCAGAAGGAAAAGCAGTTCAAGAAAATGTCCCACAATAAAACGAATCATTATCTTATATTGATCTGACATCGTACCACAACAGACACTGAGTACTGAATTTAATGGTTGTATCCGATGAAGTCCTTCGCTGATTTTATCTGCAAATGTATGATATAACTCTTCATCATATTTTGTGAAGTCAACCTTGTATACGCCGTCATATTTAATAAAATCAACCTCATGTACAGCACTTTTTTCTGTTGGGAAAGATCTGTCAACAAATTCTGGATTCACTTCATAAGCCTGCATTTTATTATTCTTTTTTTCAGATTCATACATCACTTTAAATAACCAATTTACAAGAACCGGTCTTGTCAGAAGTCCCACATAAAAGTACGGGAGTTCTTCAAACAGCCACTCATAAAAACGGTCTGTAATCATCTGATTTTCCGGAAGCCAGCTGCCTTTCTGATTCTGGTTCATATATTCATCAATTTCATCATGAAAACTTCCCAATTCATCATCTTCCAGATCAAATACATCTTGAAAGCAAGCTTCCATAATCATATAAACTGCTGCTTTAGATTTTTCAAATTCCAGATAATTGTTCTGTTCCATAATTTTTTATCTCCTATGTAGTATGATTTTATCTTGTTCTTTTATAGCCTTACAACATTGTGCAAGTAAACTATGTTTTTTTCCCTTTTTACTGTTATGTCATGTACTTTCTGTTTCAATACCAGGAACTTCCGTGGCCTACGCTGCGCACCACGGAAGTCCTTCTTCTTTCTCTTCCACAAGTGAAAGTTTGAAATTTCGGCAATCCGGATTGTCGAACATCTTCTCATCCAGCATGCTCTGAATCTGAGATCGCATGTAACGACATCCGAGATTTTTTCCGGCAGCTTTTTCTGCCAGGATTCGTTTTGTCTTATCGTCTACGGAAAGATTCACCATATACAGCTTCTCAAGCTGACGAATCGGGGACATCTGTTTTCTGCTGTTCAGAATGTGCTCAAAATCATCGACGGTCAGAGCATTTAACGCTACGATCTGCTGGATACGTCCTGCAATCTCCCGACGGACATTTCCGTACTCAACGAGATCTTCGATTGTGATTGACTCTGCTTCTTCATCAGGAGCTGTATTCTGGAAAAATCCGATTGTTGCCGGTTTGTCTTCACGGTTCTGAAGCAGCGTCTCAAAACTTCCGCAGAAGACAAATGAAACATGACTGCAATCAATTGTCGTCTTTTTGGCATCATTGCCTTCTGAGACGAAATCAACTTTATCGCCGTCCATAATCTTCAGAAATTCATTCTGGATTTTTCGGGAATAATCTACTCCAGCCGACCCGATCGATGGCTCAAAGAGCTTGTCTGCCTCATCGATGACAATCAGCATTTTTTTCACTTTTTCGGCAGGCTCCTCAAGGAAAATATCTTTTACGTGATAGCTGCCTTTCCAGCCGTCACAGGCAATCTGAGGACCATTCACAATTTTGATGAATGGGAATCTCTTCTGAAGGGAGCGCCAGATTTCTGTTTTACCACATCCGGTCGGTCCGGCAAGAATCATATTCCGTCTGCGTCCTTTCAAATGATTGTAGAGCATGATTGCTGCTGCTTTTTTTGCATTCTCCTGTCTGTAGACATTCTCGTCCAGATATTCGTAGATCATCTGTGGTGTCCATTCGACTTCGCCTTCGTCAAATGGCGTCTTATCAAAAGTTGTTTCGAACTCCGGTTCTGGCTTTATATACTTATAAGTCTTACGCTCTGATGCTTCAGCAAGAATCTGAGCCAGCTTATCTGTTTCGCTGAGACTTAAATCTGTATTGACCAGTGCTTCAAGGAGAACCGCCCCGGCTGTCGCTTCCCGATTTTTCTTCCAGAAACTTGCAAGTTCTTCTGTAAAGTCCAGAAGTTCATAGTATTCTTCATCGCTTATGTCATCATACTCTCCGGCCTTTGCATCAGCTGTAAATGTTACTGCCGGATTTGTCATCGGGACGTCAACTCCGCCCTTTGTCATAAGTCCGATATAAGTTTTCCAGAAATCAAAAGCTTTTTCTCTTAACATAAATGTACCCTCCCAGGTTTGTTTTCATTTTCGATTGAAAATATATGTTCAAATGTGTTTGTTTTCATGTGTTTCTTTGTTTATGTCTCTATCTTACTACATCACATTTTCACATCTGTAACCGGGAAGGGTACCTTCTCATCTTCTACACAACCTTCGCAATAATAAACGTTGCATTATCTTCCGCTCCCATGCGGTTGACTTCATCGACCATTTTTCCACGTGCTTCTGCTACCGGCATCTGCAAGATTTCTTCCAGGACTTCATCTTTCACCATATCCGTCACACCGTCTGTGCAGAGCAGATACTTATCACCTTTCTGATATTCGAGCTTGTAGAAATCCATTTTCTTAAAATCGTCTTCATACTCCGTTCCGATATAACCGACCAGCGCACTTCGTATATGCCCCGGATGGCGGTAAGTATGATCGGTGGATAACTGCGCAAGCTTCCCTTCACGCAGCCGGTAAATTCTGGAATCTCCAAGAGACATTCCGAAAATGTAATTCCGACCGAACTTTAACGCCGTCATGGTCGTCCCCATTTGCCTTACCTTCTGCATTTTCTTCCATTTTATAAGATTGGCTTCCATTGCTTTTGCAATTTTCCACATACATGCTTCATAGTCAGCCTCTTCTCTCGATCTCCATGGGCATTCTGCCTTCGCAAGTGTCACTGCCGCAATATACGAAGCCATCTCGCCGCCCGGCAGGCCGCCGATTCCGTCGAACACAGCAACCCATTTACCTGACACATCAGCCTCTGGCGCATGAAGGATTTCACCTATAGGATTATCTTCCAGTAATTCTGCCACATCGAAATCATCGAAATCCGGAATCTCCCCATTCTCTTCCGCTTCTCTATAACTCTCTTCAATAATCTGCAACATTTCTTCAGACAGTTCTTCTTCCTCCGGTTCCACTTCTTCCGGCTCTCCTGACGTCAGACGCAGCGCAATTCCCCCGTCCGAATCCATGTATTGCCCGTTAAAATAAAAATTGTCTTCGTTCGTGTCCCGGAACTCGCCGGTCATGCTGGTACATACCGCTTCCACTTTCACCAACTTTTCCTTATTCTTCGTCATATGACTTCTCCCATACTCCTGCAAATGTATCTAACAGATCTTCTGATACGACACACATCATGACAAATGCCTCATACGGGTTGACCGGATATAACTCGATCATTCCCGCTTCTATTAACAAATCATTGGTCTCATCTACAAATTCATTAAAACGTGCCGGTGCACTTTTCGTCAGTTTTTCTTCGTCCAATGCATAAATCAGGAAAATCAGTGTAATCAAATCAAATCGCTCAATCGGCTTACCACCTAAAATTCCATTGATTCTGGCACGGCTCAGACGTTTGCTCTTGAACTGTTCTTTCAGCTTTGCAAAGGACATCAGATTACCATTATCTGTTACAGCCACTCCACTATACAATATGCTCTCCATTCTGGACGGATTGATATCTTCCGCTTTCAGTTCCGCCTGTTTTCCATCTTTTTCAATCAAATCCGGATAACGGTTCAAATGCTTTGCACACAGCTTCTGCGCTCTCTCGTACAGTCTCATAAACACTTCCCACGCCTGTGTCTCACGTTTTTTTGCAACGCCAAGCTGTTTCAGATAATGTAAATATTTCTCCAGACCTTCCTCGCTGCTCACATACATTTTCGGGTCATTCTGCATTGCCTGCCACATATGATTCTCCCGAATGGACGGATCTTCTGCCTGATTCTCATAAGCTTCAAGAAGCTTCTGCGCCTCCATCCAAGACTTTCCATTATACCTGCAGTGCCAGTAAATCGTTTCCGAAGGACTCGTAAAATCAAAATCCGGCTCCTTTAATACCAGTGTCAGGAATTCAGAAATCTGTTTATCATTCATATCCAGTCCAAATCCGATATAAAACATATTCTCACGCTTTACACTCTCTGATGTCAGCCAGCGGTTCGCTTTTTTCTTTAATTTCTTTTTTTCTTCTACATCGTTCGGATCATAGCAATCGTTTCTCGCAAAGATTTCCAACAGCAGCTCAGGATAATTTGTGATCTGATTAAAGTTTTCTTTAATCCCTGCATATTCATAAATATATCTTCTCAAAAAGTCTTTAAATGATACAATCTCCATGATGTTCGTCAGGTACTTATAGATCGTATCCTCACTCGCTCCCTGGAACTGATCTGACTCAATCGTATCATAAAATTCCTTCATAGCTGTAAGCGTGAAGTTCTGTGGACGGATTGTTTTCTCCTCATCGTAATCCAGTATATTTTTCTTGGACATATTTTCCTTAGACATATTTTCTTATCTCCTTTTCCTTATTTCCGATACTTTTTGCATTTTCCAGATCTGCTCTCATATCTGCCGCAGACTGATAACGGTCTTTCGGTTCAAAGGCACATGCTTTTAAAATAATTCTTCTCAGCGGTTCAAATGCTGTCTTGGGCTCCGGCAATTCTCCCTTACAACGAGCATTCATCTGAGCAACTGAATCATGGAGGTCCCAAAATGGCAGCCTCATATCATTTGCAAAATAATATAGTACCATTCCCAGCGAATAAATATCTGCACTTTTATCATAATATGTATTATATACTTCCGTTGCCATATAATTTCTCGTACCAATTACTGTCATCGATCCATCATCCCACTCTCTCGCAAGACCAAAATCGCCAAGTTTAAAAGTTCCGTCTTTCGCAACCATAATATTCTCCGGTTTAATATCCCGATGCAATACATTTTCCTTATGGCAGACCTCCAGCGCCTGACAGATTTCAATTCCAAGCCGGATGATTTCCTCCTGATTCATGCGTTCCTCTGTAAATTTGAAATCCTGATTTTGTGAATCGCTGCTTTCCAAATTACTACTCTCTAAATCCTCTTCCTCCGGATAAGCATAGTCCATCAGCTCCGTAAGATATTCCATCTGTATGTAGGCACGCCAGTAATTTTCCTCCGGCATTTTTTCCAGACAACTGCCTTTAATTTGGACAATATGCTTCTCATCCATAAATGATTCCAATATATTAACTTCCCTTGCAAGCTTGTTAAATTCCTTACCAAAATCTCTTCTCGCGGCCGCTATGTCATTACGATATTGGAATCTGATTCTTTTTTTTGTAAGATTTTTCTCGATAACTTTTAAAGCCCAATATTCTTCCTGATCCGTTCCTTTATTTCTCACCATGCGGTAAACAGCTCCATAAGAGCCTTGCCCCAGTAGTTCATCAATTTCATATCCATGAGAACTCCACTGTCTTGGCAGCTCCGGAAATTGTAGATTTCTCATCAAAATCTTTCCTCCACAATGTATTCACAATATATTATATATGACATTGTATCAGTCCTCTGACAACCTTTCAACACACTTCCTCCTGTGGCGGAAAATTTATGGATTCCGTTGTCATTACAAAATCACTATTCGAATCATTTACAATAACGTCATCAGATTACAAATGCAGCAATCCAAAGGATTGGAAAGGAGTTTACGATGATCATTGTATATGGTTTATTTATTTACAGTATTTATGAATTTCTCAAATTTTTGTTTTTAGCCACACTCGGAGATATCATCACCACAATCAAAGGTAATTACGACAGTCCTGAAAGGGACAGAGCCATCAAACGTGATCTGTGGACAGTTGCAAAGAGTATTATTGCTTTCATCATTGCCTGTATATTATTTCAAATTTTAATATGATTTACAGCAGGCTTTCTATATGACAGCCAGTAAAGTAGCCCACAGCATATTCATTGCCCTCCAAAAACCACTTGATAGGTTTAGGCGCATTGAGAAATAACTTCCGTGCGTCCAGACCTATCTTTATATTTAAAGTTTAAAGTTCATTTTGGTATCTAATCTAGTAATTTTCAATCATCCAGAATATAATGAAAAAGTATCAGCTTTTTAATTAAAATCGCAATTCTAAAATAAAAGGAACAAAAAAAGATGACATTTCCAAAATTACCAATACAGTGGAGCGAGAACGGCTATGAGATTACAGAAGAATTAGGTCATGGTTCTTACGGTTCTGTTTATAAACTAGTAAAAGATAAAGGAACGGAAAATGAAGAGGTTTCGGCCCTGAAAATTATAAACTGGACATTGGATAACAATACGGTACGGTATGAATTTACCAAGGATTGGGACGAAGCCAGAAAAAGCTACGCGCAGCGATTCGACCAGATGACACAAGAAGTGAATCTATTAGAATCATTTGTGGGAATGAAGACGATTGTGCAGTTGAAAGGAAGCTGTACGGAAAAAATGCCGGAGTTAAATTACTGGAAGCTTTATATCCAGATGGAATATCTGAAAGATCTGATGGATTTTGCAGACGAATGTAATGGACTTACAAGAAAACAAATTGTGAAGTTGGGAATTGATATTTGCAATGCCTTAGAAGTATGTCATGCAAAAAATATCATTCATCGTGATATCAAGCCGGCAAATATTATGGTCTCCCCAAAAGGTTACTTTAAACTGGGAGATTTTGGTGTTGCCAGACAGCAGATTTCAGGAACTATGACCGTGATTGGCTCTTATGATTTTATGGCACCGGAAGTTTACAAAGGAATGCCTTATGACCAGACCGCAGACATTTATTCCCTTGGTATGGTTTTATATTACCTGGCAAATGATTTCAAACTGCCTTTTTCTGAAATTCAAAGTTCCATAGACCGGATAAACCGGCGTATGAACGGAGATACCGAATGGGACTGGAAGCAAAAGCTGTCAAGCTGGGGAATTGCAACAAATATCAAGCAAAAAATGTCTGAAGAAATCCTCTATGATACTGTAATGACCGCCTGTGCTAATGACCCGAAAGCTCGATATCAGTCAGCGACGGCAATGAAACGGGATTTAATGATATGCATGGATAAAATCTGTACATTAGAAAAAAGGAAGGATAACTGGGAAGCTGCGAAGAAGAAATAAAAAGAAGAACCTTGGACTTTGATTGCCTTGGTTCTTCCTTTTCTTCTCTCCTGTTAGTTTTCCACGTTATAGTCTCTGATTCATGTATTTTTCCACATTATCATCAAGAGTTATCCCACTCAATTAATTTCATAATTTTTTTCACAGCATTTACCACTTTTGATGACAAATACATTTTCTGCCCTTTTTCCACATTAAAGTAGCCATTATAATTATCTTTAATTATAATGGCTACTTTATATTAAATTTCATTATATTCATATTTTTTATTATCGGAGGTTTCTGTTGATCTTGTTCCCTGCCTGTTTTCCTTTCTTTTAGAACTATAACATGTAATTCAAAGTCGCCGATTTACGCTTCATTGATTTGATTTATATAACCCTCATCTTCTATATTGAAGTTCCTTACTATTCCCTATCTATAACTTTCTCATAGTAGTTATCGCTATCATTCTCTTCCATGAGATTCTTCAATATACTCTACGACCATCCAGCTATTCCGTCTATAGCATCTCTTCTTTATAGAACTCATTTTTTATATAAATCTCGATTAGTTCGATGTTTCTTTACACATCTTCTAATTCCTTGAATTACTGTGGTATCTTTATCCTCAATATGTTCTGCAAATGTTTTCTCTTTTATACCGGTTATCTTTTCTTCTCCGATTTATCTTTTTTATTCAATCTTCTTACCGGATTTTTATGATCTATGGTTAAGGCTTATTCTGTGGGAACTTCCATTTGCCATACCACCAACATATTGACTATTTATAGATTCTGAATTGTCCAACGGTTTAAGCCTCCTTCCTTTCTATTTCGTTCGTCCCTTTCTCGTCAGGACTTCTATCGATGATTCCTAAGGAATTATTCTATCAAATCTTCTTATACGAATTTCGATTTAACCTTTTGGGTTATTTTAGGTTATTCTATCTTAATCTAAAATTTGTTGATTTAATTTTCGATTTAATCTTTTCATTAAATTTTTTTACTGAACTTTTTTGGTTCTTCTTTATCATTTAATTTTTTTGATCATATCTTATATTAAATCTTTTTTGATTTGATATTTTGTTTTCCTTTGGATTGACTATATAATACCATCTAGGTTTTATTTTGTCAATACTATTTATGATATTTATTTTAATTAATTTATAATTGTATTATTTCTATATAATATTCTGTATATTTATATTTTATCAAGTTGTTTTCTGATGATGTTTCATGATTTTAGTGTGTAATACATAACCGTCTAATACACAAGAGAGCAGGTAATCCCCTGCTCTCTTGTTATCTTACATTTTCAGTCTTATAATCATCTTATAGTCAGATACTAATAATTAATATAGCCCTGAAGCCACATATTCGCCTTAAATCTACGTCCTACTGCCGGTTCCCCAAGAAGTCCCTGTCTCGGCACGCAAACGTCAAATACGAGGCCATTTACGTCTAATTTCATCACGTAAACATTTTCCCTTGTATACTCATTCACGATTTCATGGAGTTCCTGGATCTCACCTAATATGGAATATCGGTCACACTCCACACTATACGGCATAATGTATGTATCCACAATGCTGAATACGTCTTCCGTCACCAGTCGCCTTGACACCTTTGAGTAAGTATCAATGTCTTCCAGTGTGAGCGTCTCGATTGCATTGGGATCTCCGGATTTTGCAGCAGAGAGAAGCTGCATGCGGTTATACACCTCCTCTCTCTGTCGTTCTTTTTGTGAATGATCTTTCTTTACCGGCAGCAATATAGTCCCTGACTCGCATAATCCTGCAAGTGTTACAGATGTATAGTTCATCTTGTTACCGCTCAATTGCTTTTCCTTCAAATACTGTGGCACATTTTGCAGATAAAATATAATCGTAATTCCGATTTTTGCATCTTCACAGATTCCTACATAGGCCTCTCTGTCCATTCTGCGCTCAATCGTGATATCTGCATAGGACGTGATTCCTGTTCCAAGAAAATATGGATAATAATATCTTTTCGTAAAGTTATCCACAGAATCCATGTCTCCGCACAGACATATCCCCATTCCAGGTCCGAATTCCTTCTGATATTCACAAAAATCTAATTCTTCGTCCTGATATACAAGCTCATGACACGTATATTGCTGTTCTACTTTATCCAGTATCTCATATAATTCTTTTTTTGACTTCATGCTGCCAAATCCTATGGCATTCAGATATTGATGCATTTTTATTTCCTTTTGATTTCAGTCATACCACCCATATATGGACGAAGTACCTCTGGGATTCTTACAGAACCATCTGCCTGAAGATTGTTCTCCAGAAATGCAATCAGCATTCTTGGTGGTGCTACTACAGTATTATTCAGTGTGTTAGCAAAATATTTGTTTCCATCAGCGTCTTTTACACGGATTCCAAGTCTTCTTGCCTGAGCATCTCCAAGGTTAGAGCAGCTTCCGACCTCGAAGTATTTCTTCTGTCTTGGTGACCATGCCTCAACGTCACAGGATTTTACTTTCAGATCTGCCAGATCTCCGGAGCAGCACTCAAGTGTACGGACCGGGATATCCATAGAACGGAACAGATCTACTGTGTTCTGCCATAATTTGTCATACCACATCTTGCTCTCTTCTGGTTTACATACAACGATCATTTCCTGTTTCTCAAACTGGTGGATACGGTATACTCCTCTTTCCTCGATACCATGTGCTCCTTTTTCTTTACGGAAACATGGAGAATAACTTGTAAGTGTCTGTGGAAGCTGATCCTCTGTCAGCATTGTATCGATGAATTTACCAATCATGGAATGCTCACTTGTACCAATCAGATACAGGTCTTCACCCTCTATTTTGTACATCATGGCATCCATCTCTGCAAAGCTCATAACTCCTGTTACTACATTACTTCTGATCATAAATGGAGGAATGCAGTAAGTAAATCCTCTGTCGATCATGAAATCTCTTGCATAAGAAATAACTGCAGAGTGAAGTCTTGCAATATCTCCCATAAGGTAATAGAATCCATTTCCTGCTACTTTTCCGGCACTTTCAAGGTCGATTCCATTAAAGCTTTCCATAATATCTGTATGATATGGAATTTCGTAATCAGGTACGACCGGCTCACCGAATTTTTCAATTTCAACGTTCTCGCTGTCGTCTTTTCCAATTGGTACAGAAGGATCGATAATATTTGGAATAATCATCATATTCTGTTTGATTTTAGCTTCTACTTCTTTTTCTTCTTTAGATAAAGCCTCTACTCGTTCTGCATTTTCCTGAACTTTTTTCTTTAACTCTTCTGCTTCTTCTTTCTTTCCCTGTGCCATACATGCACCAATCTGTTTGGAAATCTGATTCTTATCAGCACGAAGAGCCTCTACTTCCTGTTTAATCTCACGGTTTCTCTGATCTAATTCGATAACTTCATCAACCAGTGGAAGCTTATCATCCTGGAATTTATTTTTGATATTCTGTTTTACGACCTCCGGGTTATTTCTGACAAATTTGATATCTAACATCTCTCATATCCTCCTTATTTTTCAATAATCTCGCTTTTTTCAATCTTTTCTATATCATGGAAGATGGCTTTATCCAGTGCCTCTGCCTCTTCCTCAGCAAGCTCTACATAGCTTTCACCTTTTACGATTTCTTTCACATAAGTGTAACATCCTTCACGACTGTGCATTGCATTGATAATCCAGCCGCTGTCATTTCCATCCAGCATAGCAAGTGCAAAACTCAGTTTTCCACCCATCTCGTTAAATGCATCGTATTTTACAATTCCGACTTTCTGGTAATTTGTCTCTAATTTACGGTTTAACTCACGGATTTCTGTTCTGTTCTGCTTTGTAAACTTAAGAACCGCCTCTGCTTCCTCGAATTTATCTTTCAGACTCTGCTCAAGGGATTTTCCATCTTTTCCTTTCATAAATGTTGCATAGCTGTTTTTCAAACGATTGTATTTCATGGTTACATTTACATATAGTATAAACAAAACTACGAATAGAATCAGCATAAACAGGAAAATAAATGCTGGATCTATCCCCAGTGCATTCAGTATCTTGCTTTCCATATTATTCTTCCTTTCCAATGCTCATAATCATATCGAATATTCGTTCTAATTCCTCATCAGAATAGTATTCTATCTCTATTTTACCTTTTCCATTCCCTTTAGATGCTATACTAACTTTTGTACCCATAACTTCTTTCATTTTATTCGCAAGGTCTTTATAAATGAAATCATTTACGGTCTTTACTTTTTCTTTTGGCTTTTTCGGATTTTTGATTTCTTTTACAATCTTTTCTGTATCACGTACACTTAATTTTTCATCAAATATCCGGTTTGCCAGATTATACTGTTCGTCCTTATCGTCAATTGCAAGTAATGCTCTTGCATGTCCGGTCGAGATCATGTCATCAATAATCATTTGCTGAACACGCTCGTCCAATTTCAGAAGTCGCATAGAGTTTGTGACTGCAGTTCTGCTTTTTGATACACGCTCGGCCACTTCATCCTGTTTCAGATTAAATTCTTCCAACAATCTCTTAAATGCCATTGCTTCTTCAATTGGATTTAAGTTTTCTCTCTGGATATTTTCAATTAAACCGATTTCTACTATTTCCTGTTCTGTATACTCTTTTACAATAACAGGGACTTCTTTGACTCCGGCCTGTTTGGCAGCTCTCCAACGTCTCTCTCCTGCAATAATCTCATAATAATCTTTATTCTTTCTTACAAGAAGCGGTTGCAGTACTCCGAATTGTTTGATTGAATCTGCCAGTTCAAGAATTGCATCTTCATCAAACTTTTTACGCGGTTGATCTCGATTCGGCTCAACCATATTGATTTTCATCATTTGAATACCCGAACCTGACTCAGACTCCCTCTTTTCTTCAGCCGGCTCTTTTGCTAATGGCTTATTTGATTTCTCAGGAATCAGACTATCAAGTCCTTTTCCCAATCCTTTTTTCTTAACAGCCATGGGAACCTCCTTATTTTTTATTCTTCTCTTTCGATAACCTCATCTGCCAATCTCATATAGCTTTCTGCTCCTGTTGATTTTGGATCATACTTATTAATTGGCAATCCGTAACTTGGTGCCTCTGCCAGTCGAATATTTCTAGGAATTATAGTTTTATATATATTCTGTTGCAGATTGTCTTTTACATTCTCAACTACCTGAAGAGACAGATTCGTTCTGGCATCATACATTGTAAATACGACACCTTCTATTTCCAATTTTGAATTCAATCTGTCTTTTACTAATTCAACTGTATGTATTAACTGGCTGAGTCCTTCCAATGCATAGTACTCACACTGAATCGGTACAATAACAGAGTCTGCCGTAGTCATAGCATTAATCGTCAGCATACTCAAAGATGGTGGACAGTCTATAATTACAAAATCATACTGATCTTTTACCTGATCAATTGCATTTCTAAGAATATATTCTTTATCATCTACACCAATCAATTCAATTTCTGCTGCTGACAAATCAATACTGGTCGGAATAATATCAAGATTTTCAAGAACTTCTTTATTAATTACTTCTTTGATATCAACTTCTCCAATAATCAGTTCATAAATAGACTTTTCCACAGAATCTTTATCTACACCCAGACCACTGGTGAGATTTCCCTGTGGATCCATATCAACAGCAAGAACCTTTTTCCCTTTTTCAGCAAGGCAAGCTGCAAGGTTGATAGATGTGGTAGTCTTACCAACTCCGCCTTTCTGATTAGCTACGGCAATAATTCTCCCCATATTATTAATTCACCTTTCATTCTACATTTCGTTACAAGTTATAGTATACCACAAATGTTTCACGTGAAACATAGTTTTTTGTCTGAATTTGTGAAAATAAGGATATAAGATTCAAGAATGCCTCGGCATTCTTGCTGCGAGGTGCACGTCATGCAATTGCATAACATACTTCTACTACGCTCCCATTACTTTTATTCTCGTGTCGAGAGTAATGAATCTGTGCTTTACTCTTTTTAATGTTTCATGTGAAACATATTATATATGTAAGAGAAGTGGCTGATATATAATAGAAAAAGGACTTTTTCAAACATAGGTTATTTTTCATTTCATTGTGAGTATAGTGTTATATCAAAAATTATTGTCTAAGTCTCGTAGAGACGAATTTAATTTTGATATAATTTATACAACGCACTAATGAATTAAGATGGAGGTTCTTATCTTCACTTCTTTTCATGTTTCACGTGAAACATATTTTTATATACAAAATATTTGTGGATATGAAATAGAAAAAGAGAGTCCTCAAACTTAGGTTGTTTTTCAATTCATTGCGAGTATAGTTTTATATCAAAAATTACTGTTTGAGTCTCGTAGAGACGAGTTTAATTTTTGATATAATAATATACGACGCAGCAATGAATTGAAATGACCTGTTTGAGGACACCCTTTTTCTATCAATCCATATTTTCTATTTAATGTTCCACGTGAAACATCTCAATCTTATAATGGTTCTTTCGCCGGCAAGCCTGCTTTTCGTGGATATTTCTTTGCAGTATTCTTGTTCTTCTTTATTTTTACAAATGATCTTCCGATATCTGTATCTAGCAACTGGAATTTTACCACTTCTTCGATTTTTCCGCCTAATATCTGTACTGCTTTTTTTGAGTTGTTTAACTCTTCATCAATTTCTCCGGATTTATAAGGTATAAAACATCCACCTACTTTTACATAAGGAAGACAATATTCTGATAAAGTCGCCAGATTTGCTACTGCACGGGAAACACACAGATCATATTGTTCACGGTAATCTTCTTTCTTCGAAAAGTCCTCTGCTCTTCCGTGTATTGTTTCTATATTTTCCAGCTCAAGTTCATCTATAACAGCATTTAAGAACTTAATTCGCTTGTTCAATGAATCTAATAATGTGATTTTTATCTCTGGGAATACTATTTTTAGTGGAATACCCGGAAATCCTGCTCCAGTTCCTACGTCAATAATAGTCGTTACATTATCAAATCCATTTACTTTTACAATAGACAAGCTATCCACAAAATGTTTCATAACTACCTCATCATATTCTGTAATCCCTGTGAGGTTCATAACCTTATTCCACTCTACAAGCATTTCATAGAATTTGATGAACTGAGATACCTGTTTATTTGTAAGTTCTACAGATATCATTTTCATATTTTCGATTAATCTCTGTTCTTTATTTTTCATATCTGTTCCTAACTATTTTCATTCTTCTATATTCTTCTATTTATCCATATTAATTCAGTTCTTCATATATTAATTTAAAAATATTCTCAGCATTCTTTTTGCAAAATACGCACAATATACTGATCTCGAATTATTTTATCTGCCGCCTAGATATACAAGTAATACAGATATATCTGCAGGTGATACTCCGGAAATTCTAGAAGCTTGTCCAATAGAAACCGGACGGAATTCTTTTAATTTTTGAACTGCTTCGATTCTAAGACTCTTCACCTGATCATAATCTATATTTTCTGGTATTTTTTTATTTTCAAGTTTTTTGAACTGTTCTACCTGTTTTTTCTGGCGTTTAATATATCCATCATATTTAATTGATATATTTACCTGCTCAGAGACTTCTTCTGACAAATCTTTTGGAAATTCCGGTCTTGCCTCATCGATTGTAGCAAGTACCTGGTAAGTTAATTCCGGTCTTCTGATAAGTTCTGCCAGTGAAATTCCGGAATTTAACGGTGTGCTTTGGTACTGCGCAAGTAAATTCTGAACCTTTTCACTTGTTCCTACATGCACATGCTCTACACGTGATACTTCTTCTTCAATCAGTTTTTCTTTTAATTTTAAACGTTCATATCTATCCTGTGAAATTAATCCGATTTCGTATCCTATCTCCGTCAGTCTTTGATCTGCATTATCTTGTCTTAGAAGTAACCGGTATTCCGCTCTGGATGTCATCATACGATATGGTTCATGACTTTCTTTTGTCACCAGATCATCAATCAAAACGCCAATATATGCCTGAGATCGATCCAGTACAACTGCTTCTTTTTTCTGAAGCTTTCTTGCTGCATTGATACCTGCAATCAATCCCTGGCATGCAGCTTCTTCATAACCGGAACTTCCATTGAACTGTCCTCCGCTAAATAACCCTTCAATCTCTCTGAATTCCAGTGATGGCTTTAACTGTCTTGCATCTATACAATCGTACTCAATTGCATATGCATTTCTTACAATCTTGGCATATTCCAGACCTGCAACAGATCTATACATATCATACTGGACATCCTCCGGTAAAGAACTGGACATACCTCCGATGTACATTTCATTTGTATCAATTCCTTCAGGCTCTATAAATACCTGATGTCTGTTCTTGTCCGCAAATCTTACTACTTTATCCTCAATAGATGGACAATATCTCGGTCCTGTTCCTTCTATCATTCCAGAATATAATGGAGAACGATCCAGATTATTACGGATAATCTCATGTGTCTTTTCGTTAGTGTAGGTTAACCAGCATGGCACCTGGTCAATCTGAATATCATCCGGATTAGTGGTAAATGAAAATGGTGTGATTCTTTCATCACCATACTGCGCTTCCATTTTACTGAAATCTATAGATCTTTTATCGATTCTTGCCGGAGTTCCCGTCTTAAAACGGTACATGTTAATTCCAAGATTCTTCAGACATTCTGTCAGATGATTTGCAGCCTGCAAACCATTCGGACCGGTTGCATTACTAACCTCACCATATACACATCTCGCACGGAGATATGTTCCGGTACACAATACGACTGCTTTTACTCGATATATACCCCCAGAGAGTATCTGAACACCAATAACTTTTTTCTTCCCACTTTCACAGACTTCTTCAGTCAGGATATTTACCACTTCCGTCTGTCTGACATCCAGATTTTCCTGGTTTTCCAGCACTCTCCTCATTGTTCTGCTGTACTGTTCCTTATCTGCCTGGGCACGCAGTGAATGTACTGCCGGTCCTTTTGATTGATTCAACATCTTTGACTGAATAAATGTCTTATCAATGACCTTGCCCATCTCACCGCCAAGAGCGTCAACTTCTTTGACAAGATGTCCTTTTGAACTTCCTCCAATATTCGGATTACAAGGCATCATGGCAATACTCTCCACGCTGACGGTAAATACTACTGTCTTAAATCCCATTCTTGCAGCCGCCAGAGCTGCCTCACAGCCTGCATGTCCTGCTCCAATTACTGCAATATCATATTCGTCTTTATTTTCCCATACAGAATTTGCTGAATATTTCATTGACCAAATCTTCTCCTATCGTCTCTCCGGTTATACTTCCAAGTTCTTCGTAGGCATCCATCAGATCAATAGAATAAAAATCTTCCGGCATACCCATATCTATGCTTTCTTTTACCTTTTTTAATGCCTCATAAGCATTGTTCAATGCTGTTTTATGTCGCACATTTGTAATATAAATTTCATCGTTAAAAGATATTTTCCCTTCAAAAAACATCTCTTTCAATGTCTGTTCCAATTCACCGATCCCCTGCCCGTTTTTCGCAGATATCTCTATAATTGCAGGAAAAATCTCACAACTTTCTAACTGATTAATCTCGGAATATTTCTTCTTTATCTCATCTTTTCCAAGAATTGTATTAAGATCCGCTTTATTTAACAGAATAATAGCTTTTCTACCATAGATCATACGCATAATATCATCGTCATTCTCATCCAGTGGCGCTGAAGCATCAATGACATACATGATAAGGTCGGCATCCTTTGCATTTTCCTTTGCACGGTCTACACCAATCTTCTCTACCACATCCTCGGTATCACGGATTCCTGCTGTGTCTACGATATTTAATGAGATTCCCTGCAGATTCATATGCTCTTCCAGTACATCTCTCGTTGTTCCGGCAATCTCAGTTACAATTGCACGCTCTTCACCTAATAACACATTTAACAGGGAAGATTTTCCGGCATTTGGTTTTCCTACGATGACTGTCTTAATTCCTTCTTTGATCATTCTTCCATCATCACAAGTGGATAATAAATGTTTCAAGCTCTTCATATGATCTTCCACGACAACTTCAAGCTTCTCGCCATAACCGTCCACACTGATGTGTTCCGGATCATCTAGTGCTGTCTCGATAAATGCTGTATGATACAGAATTTCTTCACGTATTTTTTGGATTTCTTTCTTAATATTCCCCTTCAACTGGCTGACGGAACTTCGAAGTGCATACTCATTTTTTGAGGAAATGAGATCTCCTACCGCCTCTGCCTGGGACAGATCCATCTTTCCATTTAAAAATGCGCGCTTTGTAAATTCGCCTGGATCTGCAGGTCTTGCGCCATATTTTATCACCGTCTCCAAAATTCTTCGCACAACATACACACCACCATGGCAATTGATTTCCACAGTATCTTCTCCTGTATAGCTGTGCGGTCCACGCATCAGCATCACAAGCACTTCATCAATCGTATCTTCTCCGTCTACAATATACCCGTAGTGAATGGTATGCGTAGGCTGTTTTGACAGCTTTTTTTCATTTTTTCCTTTATATATGCGCTCTGCAATCTCGACAGCTTCTTCTCCACTCATTCTGACAATTCCTATTCCGGAATTACTCATGGCGGTAGATATGGCTGCGATTGTGCCAGACTCATTTCTCATTCTATATCCTCCCTGTTATTTTCACCTGTACACATGATGCCTTACGAACTGCTTCGTGATGTGCACTCTCGCACTTCTTTACCTCATTAAAGAATGCCTCGGCATTCTTGCTGCGAGGTACGCTTCATGCAATTGCATGACATACTTCTACTGCTCACCTCTGTAAGTCTACACTCCGTTTCAGTCGGCGCAAAACCATTGTCCACCGGACAATGTGCGCCCTGCCGGAGGCTACATCGCAGAATTATCCCGGCATCATTATTTTATTGTACAAAAAAGCAGAGGTTTTTTAAACCCCTGCTTTGTAATTTTATCTTCTATTTGTCGTATTTCTCGTAATTATGAGAGCCACCGGATCTTCTTGCCAGTGTTACAACGACTTTTCTGTAAGGCTCTTCACCTTCACTGTGTGTAGATACAGCCGGATCAGACTGCAGTGCTGAGTGAATGATTCTTCTCTCATATGGATTCATTGGCTCAAGTGCAACTGTTCTTCTTGTTCTCTTTACCTTGCTTGCAATGTTCTTTGCAAGATTCTCAAGAGTCTCTTTTCTTCTTCTTCTATAATCCTCTGTGTCAAGTTTTACACGAACGTATCCATCCTGCATCTTGTTAGCTACACGATTGGTAAGATACTGAAGAGAATCCAGTGTCTGTCCTCTCTTACCGATCAGGATACCCATGTTCTTACCTTCCATAGTGATGCTCAGTGCACCTTCCTCATCAACTGTAGAAGTAACCTTTACCTCTTCCATATTCATGGCATTCAGAACATCTTCTACAAATTTCTCACAAGCTTCAATTGTAGCCGGCTCAACTTTTGCAAGTTCTGTCTCTTCTCTTACTTCTTTTTTCGGAGCTTTTTTGAAATCTTTCTCTTTCTTATGCTCTTTCTTAAATTCATTCTTAGTCTCAGTTTTTACTGGTTCTTTTTTCTCTGCATGCTCTGTCTTCTCACCTTTTGCTGCCTTTTCGACCTTTACAGGTTTCTCTTCTTTTTTCTCAGCTTTTACTTCGACTACAGGCTCTTCTTTTCTGCGGGCTTTGATAACGGCCTGTTTTCTACCGAATCCAAGGAAACCATCGCTTCCTTTTTCGATAACTTCATAATCAAGACGATCACTTGTTACTTCTAACTGAACTAACGCTTCTGTAATCGCATCATCAAGATTCTTTGCTGTTACAGTAATGTAATCCATGAATATATGCCCCCTTACTTATTCTCATTAAAATTCTTAACCATGTTGGCTTTTGAAGCAAGACTTCCCGGTTTCGCATTTGCTCTTGCTTTTTCGAGCTTTTCTTCTCTTTCTATATCAGACATAGAAGAACTCTTTGTTGCAGAAGATTTGATGCTCTTTGTATTTGTCTGAGCCATAGCGTTGATCTTCTCTGCTTTTTCGCCACGTTTTTCTTTCTTCTTCTGCGCTTTTTCTTTATTCTTCTCGATCATGTCATCCACTGACATCTTACTGAGATGTTTGTTGATAAATACCTGCTGAACCATACGTACGATTGCACTGACGATCCAGTATATACCGATACCAGTCGGTAATGTAAATACCATAACCAGTGAGAACAGAGGCATTGTCATATTCATAGTTCTCATTGTTGCTGCTGTCGGGTCATCTTTATCTGCCGGTCTGTTAGAACCATTTACTGCCATAGACAGTTTCATATTCAGATACTGTGTAAATGCAGATAATACCGGAAGTAAAATTGCTGTGATAACCAGCGCTGCCGCTGAATATCCCATTGTCTCTCCGCTTTTTGCCATGCTAAGCATGTTACCCGGAGTGATTGTCATATCCGGAATTGTGAGAAACTTATTTGCCTGAGCTGTAATATTTGGTACGTAATCAGAAATTCTGTAAATGACCGGATACAATGCGAACAAAAACGGCATCTGAATCAGTAACGGAAGGCATCCTCCCATCATGGATACGCCATACTTGTCATACACCTGCTGTATCTCTTCCTGCTGTTTCAGCATTGAAGCCTGATCTTTTTTGTTCTTGTACTTCTTCTGGATAGCCATGACTTCCGGCTGTACAACGGCCTGCATCTTAGATGATCTCTGCTGATTAATTGTCATCGGCAGCATCAGGGTATATACAAGAATCGTATACAGGATAATAGATATACCAACCAGACCGGTGTCACTTGGAAGTGCGCCATCTAACATCGTATAGATAAAATTCATGACTTTACCTAATACCCAGCAGATCTGTCCGACAATCGGCCAATTTGCTGCACTTAGTAAACTTCCTACCATCTCTTTTTCCTCCATCGGATTTTGTAATTCTTTTTAAGGAACAGGGTCATATCCTCCTTTTGAAAAAGGATTGCAACGCAAGATTCTCCAGGCAGCAAGACGACCTCCCTTAAAGGCCCCGTACTTTTCAATTGCTTCTATCGCATATTTGGAACAGGTCGGATAATACTTACAGGAAGAATATCCCTTTGCTCCTGATAAATACTTTTGATAGAATCTGATGATACCAAGCAGAATCTTTTTCATCACGCAATTACCCCTTATATATATTATGAAGACGTGCCAGGTGGATCAGTGCGCTCTCTATGTCGCGGTAATTCTTACCCTTAGCTGCACCTCTTGCGATAACTACGATATCGCGCCCACTGCTGAACATGTCTTCTTGTAGCCGGTAACTTTCTCGGATCAACCTAGTTAATCGGTGTCTTACGATACTGTTTCCCACTTTTTTACTTACAGATATTCCCAATCGATTACCTTCCGTCTGATTATCCAGTACATACATGACAAGATACTTGTTCGCATAAGAACTTCCTTTTTTATATACATGTTGAAAATCCTTATGTTTTTTCAATGATTCGGAATATTTCATGCTTTAATCTCCTATTTTTTGAAAGAAGAAAAGGCCACATATATGCGGCCTACGCTGATAATTTCTTTCTTCCTTTTGCTCTTCTTGCTGCAAGTACTTTTCTTCCGCCTGCAGTACTCATTCTTGATCTGAAACCATGTACTTTAGATCTTTGTCTCTTTTTTGGCTGGAATGTCATTTTCATAGATATCCACCTCCTTATATTTTTCCAAGGGTTGCCCCATATTTTTTCTTAAGACATCAGCTTTGATTATATAAAAAAAATCTTGATACGTCAAGCATTACCGATGATTTTCTTTACTTTTTAATTGCTTAAATACATATTTTGATGTAAAATAGATAAAGAGTAGACTTGGGAAGTAGGAGTTTGTTTAAAATGAACGAAGTGAAAGAAAAATGGCCTGAGATCATCGAACATTTACGAGTGGAACACGAGCTGCTGAATGTATCCTTTAATACGTGGATAAAGCCGCTGAAAGTTTACGATGTCATCGATGACACTGCTTATATTCTTGTGAACAAGGATTCCAGTGTTGAATACATCGATAAGAAGTACCGTCTCCCACTCATGGTATGTATTGCTGAGATTACAGGCAAAGAGTACGAGATACAGTTTGTATCGGAAGATGACGATAAACTGAATGAAATTCATAATGCATCTATTGATAACGGTCAAAAGAAAAAGACGAAGTCCTTAGCAGAGAAAGCAGGGCTGAATCCAAAATATACTTTTGATACTTTTGTTGTAGGCGGAAATAACAACTTCGCTCATGCAGCTTCACTGGCCGTTGCCGAATCTCCCGGTGAAGTGTACAACCCTCTCTTTTTATATGGAGGTGTTGGACTTGGAAAAACCCATTTGATGCATTCCATTGCACACTTCATTTTGGACAAGAATCCGAAGAAAAAAGTATTATATGTAACCAGTGAGACGTTCACCAACGAACTGATTGATGCCCTGAGGAATGGTAAAACAGCCGGTAATGAATCTGCCATGCTGAACTTCCGTGATAAATACAGGAACATTGATGTTCTGTTGATTGACGATATCCAGTTTATAATAGGTAAAGAAAGTACTCAGGAAGAGTTCTTCCATACTTTCAATCACCTTCATACACTTGGAAAACAGATCATAATCTCCAGTGATAAACCTCCGAAAGATATCGAGACACTGGAATCCAGACTCCGCACACGTTTTGAGTGGGGTCTCATTGCTGATATCTCATCTCCGGATTATGAGACACGTATGGCAATTCTCCAGAAGAAGATCGAACTGGATCATCTGGAAAAATATAACATTAAGAATGATGTACTGGATTATATTGCAGCCAACGTCAAATCTAACATCCGTGAGCTGGAAGGTTCTCTGAATAAACTCATTGCCCTCTATAAGCTCAACAACAATAATAATCCGATTGATATTGCTCTTGCAGCAGAAGCATTAAAAGATATTATTTCTTCTGATAATAGAAGAGAAGTTACTCCGGAACTGATACTTGATATCGTTGCGGATCATTTTGGTATCACCGTTGCTGACCTTAAAAGCAAAAAACGTGATTCGGAGATTGCCGTTCCACGTCAGATCTGTATGTATCTGATGCGTACTATGACCGATACTGCCCTGAAAGGAATTGGTGCAGTTCTTGGAGGTAAAGACCACTCTACTGTCAAATATGGAGTAGAAAAGATCGCCAAGGATATCGAATCAGATGAGATGATGGCGAATACAATCAATATAATAAAGAAGAAAATCAACCCGGCTTAGGATTTTCCATATAGTTATCCACAATTTATCCACATTATCCACATTTTTGGATACTTGTGTGGATAGTATGTGGACAGTGCGTGGAAAATCCTCCGATTTATTTGGATATGGTGTGGAGAAGTGCTTTTTTGTCCATTTTTCAAAAAAGCAACAAAAATGTTTTCCAAAGCAGTTCCACACATTTTCCAGTTTAATTACACAGACTTATCAAAGCGCGAAACGCCTGAGTTTACTGGGCGCGCAGGGGTTTTCCTCTTATCCACAGCCCCTAAGGCGAATAAGGCGGAAAAAATTTATTTATTTCTATATATGCGTAACGTGGGAAAGGAGTTTTACACATATGAAAATCGTATGTAACAAATCAGACCTTGTAAAAGGAGTTAATATTGTTTCTAAAGCTGTTCCTGGAAAAACAACAATGCCAATATTGGAATGTATCTTAATTGATGCAACTACTGACATTATTAAGTTGACTGCCAACGATATGGAACTTGGCATCCAGACAGAAATTGCAGGTGAGATCATTGATCGTGGTATGATTGCCATTGACGCAAAGATTTTTTCTGAAATTGTTAGAAAACTTCCGGATAATGAAGTTTCTATAGAAACTGATGACAGACTTCAGACAACTATTGTGTGTGAAAAAGCAAAATTTGATATTTCCGGAAAACCTGGCAATGAATTTGCTTATCTTCCAATTATTGAAAAAGATGATTCTATAGCAATTTCACAGTTTACTTTGAAAGAAGTTATTCGTCAGACTATCTTTTCTATTGCTGATACAGAAAGCAACAAACTAATGACCGGTGAATTATTTGAAATAAAAGATAATGTTTTAAGAGTTGCATCTTTGGATGGACATCGAATTTCTATCCGTAAAATTGAATTGAAAAATCCAGTCAGTGATTATAAGATGGTCGTACCTGGTAAAACTTTAATTGAAATTAGTAAAATTTTATCCGGAGAAGCTGAGAGTATGGTTGAAATTTCTTATACAAATAACCATATTGTGTTTGAATTTGATAATACAATCGTTGTTTCCAGACTTATTGAAGGCGAATATTTTAAAATTGATCAGATGCTGTCCAGTGATTACGATACAAAAGTAAGAATTAACAAAAAAGAATTCTTAAATTGTATCGACCGCGCAACACTTCTCATCAAAGAGGGAGATAAAAAACCGATCATCATTGACATCCAGGATGAAATGATGGAGTTAAAAATCAAATCCCAGATCGGATCCATGAATGAAGAGATTATGATTTCCAAGGATGGAAAAGATCTTCTGATCGGATTCAATCCGAAATTCCTGATTGATGCACTGCGTGTTATTGATGATGAAGAGGTTACACTTTATCTGATGAATGCAAAAGCACCTTGCTTCATCAAGGATGAGACAGAAAGCTATATTTATCTTATCCTTCCTGTAAACTTTAATGCAAATGTATAATAAGTGCATAATTATACGAAAGCACTAATATTATTCATAAAAATGCATGAATAATTATACATTTATTCATTTTTTAAAATATAAAGGAGCGACTATGGAAACAATCAAATTGCGTGATGAATTTATAAAGCTTGGGCAGGCATTAAAAGCAGCCGGTCTTGTTGAATCGGGCGTTGAGGCAAAAGAAGTCATCCAGGACGGACAGGTGTCTGTAAATGGAGAAATTGATACTCGCCGTGGAAGAAAATTATACGGCGGGGATGTTGTATCATTTGGCGGAGAAGAAATCAAAATTGAAGATTAAATCTTTGAAACTGAAAAATTTTAGAAACTACGAACTTTTGAATCTGGAATTTGATGGCAGCACCAACATTTTCTATGGGGATAATGCCCAGGGAAAGACGAATATTCTGGAGGCTGTCTATCTGTCCGGGACGACGAAGTCCCACAGAGGAAGCAAAGACCGGGATATGATCCGGTTCGGGGCAGAGGAATCACACATTGAGGTGATTGTTGAAAAACGCGGGATTCAGGATCAGATTGACATGCATCTGAAGAAGAACCGGCCGAAAGGTGTTGCTATTAATAAGATTCCGATACGCAAAGCCGGAGAATTATTTGGCATTGTAAATCTCGTATTTTTTTCACCGGAAGATCTGAACATTATAAAAAATGGTCCGGCGGGAAGAAGAAAGTTCATAGATTTAGAGCTGTCACAGCTTGATAAAGTATATTTTAATCATTTATCCAATTACAGTCGGATCGTAAATCAGAGAAATCATTTACTAAAAGACAGTGCATACCGGCAAGATGCAATGGAGACTCTGGACATCTGGGATCTCCAGCTTGTTCAGTATGGCAATGCGATCATTGCGAGGAGGAAACAATTTGTTGACGAAATGAACGAAATTGTTTCCGGAATACATAAGAAACTGACTGGCGGTAAGGAAGAAATCCGTCTGATTTACGAACCGAGTACGAAAAACATGTCTCTTGAGCAGGCTCTTGAGATGAACAGACAGCGAGATATCAGGATGAAGAGTACTTCGGTAGGGCCTCATCGAGACGACGTCTGTTTTATGGTCAGGAATCTGGACATCCGGAGATTCGGATCCCAGGGACAGCAAAGGACCGCAGCATTGTCATTGAAACTGGCAGAAATCGAGCTGGTGAAAAGAGTGATCGGAGACACACCGGTTCTGTTACTTGACGATGTGTTGTCTGAACTTGACAAACACAGGCAAAACTATTTATTAGACAGTATTCATGATATACAGACACTCATTACCTGTACAGGAGTGGATGAATTTGTAAATCATAGATTTGAAGTCAATAAAGTATTTCATGTCCAGAACGGACAAGTGATAAAGGAAAACTAGGAGGATTAGCATGGCTACAGAAAAGGTACAGCACGAATATGGCGCAGACGAAATTCAGATACTGGAAGGACTGGAAGCTGTAAGAAAGCGTCCGGGAATGTATATTGGAAGTACCTCATCAAGAGGTCTTCATCATCTGGTATATGAGATTGTTGATAATGCGGTTGATGAGGCGTTGGCAGGATTCTGTGATACCATTCACGTAACGATCAATCCGGATAATTCCGTTACTGTCACAGATAATGGACGTGGAATTCCGGTCGGAATCAACCATAAATCAGGACTTCCGGCAGTTGAAGTCGTATTTACGGTGCTTCATGCCGGAGGAAAATTCGGTGGTGGAGGATACAAGGTATCCGGAGGACTTCATGGAGTAGGTGCATCTGTTGTAAATGCGCTTTCTGTCTGGCTGGAAGTTGAAATCTGTCACGAAGGAAAAGTATACAGACAGCGCTATGAGCGAGGAAAAGTTGCAAAGAAGCTGGAAGTCATCGGAGAATGTGAGCCGGGAAAGACAGGAACAAAGGTCACATTCCTGCCGGATGGAGAGATTTTTGAGACAACAATCTTTGATTACAGCATTTTACAGCAGAGATTCCGTGAGATGGCATTTCTGACAAAGGGACTGAAGATTGTTCTTCGCGATGCAAGACCACAAGAGCCGATTGAGAAGACTTTCCACTACGAAGGTGGAATCAAAGAATTTGTTGAGTATCTGAACCGCAGTACGACTCCGCTTTACGAGCAGATCATTTACTGTGAGGGAATCGTCAACAATGTATCTGTTGAAGTTGCAATGCAGCACAATGATTCCTACAATGAGAACAGCTACGGATTTGTAAATAATATTACGACTCCGGAAGGCGGAACTCATATTGTCGGATTTAGAAATGCGTTAACAAAGACATTTAATGATTACGCAAGAAAGAATAAACTTTTAAAAGATAATGAGCCGAACCTGACAGGTGAGGATATCCGTGAGGGACTGACTGCAATTATCAGTGTCAAGATCGAGGATCCTCAATTCGAAGGTCAGACAAAGCAGAAACTTGGAAACAGTGAGGCAAGAGGAGCAGTTGATAATGTTGTCAGTGAACAGCTTCAGATTTTCCTGGAACAGAATCCTCAGGTCGCTAAAGTAACAGTTGAGAAGTCTGTGATGGCACAGCGTGCGAGAGAGGCTGCAAGAAAAGCGCGAGATCTGACAAGAAGGAAATCAGCCCTTGATGGTATGTCACTTCCTGGTAAGCTTGCAGACTGTTCTGACAAGAATCCGGAAAAATGCGAAATCTACATCGTAGAGGGAGACTCCGCCGGTGGTTCCGCAAAGACAGCCAGAGACCGTGCAACACAGGCCATCCTTCCACTTCGTGGTAAGATCCTCAATGTTGAGAAGGCAAGACTGGATCGAATTTATGGAAATGCGGAGATCAAAGCCATGATCACGGCATTTGGAACCGGAATCCATGAAGACTTTGATATCAGCAAATTACGTTATCACAAGATTATCATCATGACCGATGCCGACGTGGATGGAGCACATATCAGTACACTGCTTCTGACATTTATGTACAGATTTATGCCAGATCTGATCAAAGAAGGATACGTGTATCTGGCACAGCCGCCACTTTATAAGCTCGAAAGAAATAAAAAAGTTTGGTATGCATACAGCGACGAAGAACTTGACAGCATTTTGCAGGAAGTTGGGCGTGATAACAATAATAAAATTCAGCGTTACAAAGGTCTTGGAGAGATGGATGCAGAGCAGCTTTGGGATACCACTATGGATCCGGAGCACCGCGTACTCCTTCGTGTCACAATGGATGATGAGACAGCAAGCGAGCTGGATCTCACATTTACAACACTGATGGGAGATAAGGTAGAGCCAAGACGTGAGTTCATCGAAGAAAATGCACAGTATGTACAGAATCTTGACATTTAAATATCAGCGAAATATTTTCGCTTTGCAGAAAGGAAAATAGATAAATGGAAGACAATATTTTTGATAAAGTCCATGAGATCGACTTAAAGAAAACGATGGAGACCTCCTATATCGATTATGCCATGAGTGTTATTGCTTCCCGTGCGCTTCCAGATGTAAGAGACGGATTGAAACCTGTACAGAGAAGAATTCTTTACTCCATGATCGAGCTGAACAATGGACCGGATAAACCGCACAGAAAATCAGCCCGTATCGTCGGTGATACAATGGGTAAATATCATCCGCACGGTGACAGTTCCATTTACGGAGCATTGGTTAATATGGCTCAGGAATGGTCTACCAGATATCCGCTCGTTGACGGGCATGGAAACTTCGGCTCTGTGGACGGTGACGGAGCAGCGGCTATGCGTTACACAGAGGCAAGATTGAGTAAGATTTCCATGGAACTGACTGCTGATATCAACAAAGATACGGTAGACTTCATGCCAAACTTCGATGAGACGGAGAAAGAGCCGGTTGTACTTCCGGCAAGATTCCCGAACCTTCTGGTGAACGGTACATCCGGTATCGCCGTAGGTATGGCAACGAATATCCCGCCGCACAATCTTCGTGAGGTCATTGACGCAGTAGTCAGAATTATCGATAACAAGATTGCAGATAAAGACGAGACAACAATGGAAGAAATCCTTGAGATCATCAAGGGACCAGATTTCCCGACCGGTGGAGAGATTCTTGGTACAAGAGGAATCGAGGAAGCATATCGAACAGGACGTGGCAAGATTCGTGTACGTGCCGTAACGAACATTGAGACGATGCCGAATGGAAAGAGCCGCATCATTGTTACAGAGCTTCCGTACATGGTCAATAAGGCCCGTCTGATCGAGAAGATCGCAGAGCTGGTACGTGACAAGAAGGTGGATGGAATCACAGACTTAAGTGATCAGTCCAGCCGAGAAGGTATGCGTATTGTCATTGAACTTCGTAAAGATGTCAATGCAAATGTATTGCTGAACCAGCTTTACAAACATACACAGCTTCAGGATACATTTGGCGTGATTATGCTGGCACTGGTCGGCAAACAGCCAAAAGTCATGAATATTTTAGAGCTTCTTGGATATTACCTGAAGCATCAGGAAGATGTTGTGACACGTCGTACAAAGTACGAACTGAACAAAGCAAAAGAAAGAGCGCATATATTAAAAGGATTATTGATCGCGCTTGATAATATTGACGAAGTTATCCGGATCATCCGTGGTTCCAGTACGGTACAGGCTGCCAAAGCAGAACTCATGGAGAAGTTCGAACTGGATGATGTTCAGGCTCAGGCTATCGTAGATATGCGTCTGCGTGCTCTGACAGGATTGGAAAGAGAGAAGCTTGAGAAAGAATATGCAGAACTTATGGCTCAGATTGAGAGACTGGAGGCAATTCTGGCAGACGAAAAATTACTTCTTGGAGTGATCCGTGAAGAAATCCTTGTCATCAAGGACAAATATGGCGATGACAGAAGAACATCCATTGGATTTGACGAGTATGACATTTCCATGGAGGATTTGATTCCAAAGGAGAATATTGTAATTACCATGACAAAGCTTGGTTACATCAAGCGTATGTCTGATGATACATTTAAGGCACAGAATCGTGGCGGTAAGGGAATTAAAGGTATGCAGACTCTGGATGAAGACTATGTGGAAGAGCTTTTCATGACGAATACGCACCACTACATTATGTTCTTTACGAATACCGGACGTGTCTACAGACTGAAAGGATACGAGATTCCGGAGGCAAGCCGCACATCAAGAGGAACTGCGATTATCAACCTGCTCCAGTTAATGCCAGGTGAGAAGATTACCGCAGTAATCCCGATTGATTACTACCGCGACCAGGATTATCTGATCATGGCAACGAAGAAAGGTCTTGTGAAGAAGACATCGCTTCGCGAGTACATGAATGTAAGAAAAACAGGACTTGCCGCAATTACACTACGTGATGAAGATGAACTGATCGAAGTAAAATTCACAGACAACAATCAGGAAATCATTCTTGCAACGAAGTATGGTCAGTGTATCCGCTTTAATGAGACCGATGTAAGAGCAACAGGACGTAACTCCATGGGAGTACGCGGAATTAACCTTGCAGACCGCGACGAAGTGATTGGAATGCAGCTTGTGACTCAGGGACATGACCTTTTGATCGTATCTGAAAAAGGTATGGGTAAACGTACAGACATTAATGAATTTACAGCACAGAACCGTGGCGGTAAAGGAGTGAAGTGCTACAAGATCACCGAAAAGACAGGAAATGTTATAGGAATCAAGGCAGTTGACGAAGACGATGAGATTATGATCATAAATACAGACGGAATCATCATCCGTATGCTGTGTTCCGGAATCTCCGTACTCGGAAGAATCACATCCGGAGTCAAACTCATCAACCTGAAAGATAAAGAGACCGTAGCAAGTATCGCAAAAGTCAGAGACGAAGAAAAAGAAGAAGCCAAAAAGAAAGAAATCTTCGGCGAAGACGGGGTTGAAGTAGATCAGCTCGACGTAGAATCACTGGAATTAGACAGTGACGAAGAATAAAAATAATTCTACCTGAGAAAAGAAAACTTAATAAGACCATAAAAATCTGTAGCTGCAGGACATGAAAATCTGAGGCTGCAGATTTTTTTGTCTTGTATATCACTAAGTGACAGGGTAAAATGAAAAAAGAGATAAAAGGAGGTCATTATGCGTTCAGTCGATGTAAGTATAGTTACGAAAAATATTAAAGAAATGTGTATTCAGGCGAATCATTTTCTGTCTGAGGATATGGATATAGCAATGAAAAATGCGGTGGAGACGGAGGAAGCACCGCTTGGAAAGCAGATTCTGACACAGCTTCAGGAGAACTTAAAGATTGCGGGAGAGGATATGATCCCAATCTGTCAGGATACCGGTATGGCGGTCGTGTTCATAGAAGTTGGTCAGGAGGTACACTTTGAAGGTGGAAGTCTTACGGATGCCATCAATGAGGGTGTGCGCCAGGGATATGTGGAAGGATATCTTAGAAAGTCTGTTGTAGGTGACCCGATTATCCGTGAGAATACGAAAGATAACACGCCGGCAGTTATTCACTATAACATTGTGCCGGGGGATAAAGTAAAGATTAAAGTTGCTCCGAAGGGATTTGGAAGCGAGAATATGAGCCGTGTCTTTATGCTGAAGCCTGCAGATGGGATTGAAGGTGTGAAGAATGCAATTCTGACAGCTGTTCAGGATGCGGGACCGAATGCCTGTCCGCCGATGGTAGTCGGTGTCGGAATTGGTGGTACCTTTGAAAAATGTGCTCTTATGGCAAAGGATGCCCTGACACGTGAAGTTGGCACACACTCAGACATCCAGTGGGTCAAGGATCTGGAAGAGGAGATGCTTGAGACGATCAATAAGCTTGGTATCGGACCTGGAGGTCTTGGAGGAACAACAACAGCTCTTGCGGTAAATGTTAATACATACCCGACTCACATTGCGGGACTTCCGGTAGGAATCAATATTTGCTGTCACGTCAACAGACACATTGTGAGGGAGGTATAATCATGGAGAAGCATATAAAAGCACCAATCAGCAAAGAAGTATCCCGTAAGCTCAGAGCAGGAGATTATGTATACATTACAGGAACTATCTACACGGCGAGAGATGCCGCTCACAAGAGAATGGATGATGTTCTTAAAAATGGAGAAAATCTTCCGGTAGATATGGTTGGACAGACGATTTATTACATGGGACCATCTCCAGCGAGAGAAGGGCGTCCGATTGGTTCTGCAGGTCCGACAACTGCGAGCCGTATGGACCGTTATGCGCCGAAGCTTCTGGATCTTGGCCTCACAGCCATGATTGGAAAAGGTAAGAGAAGTAAGGAAGTACTGGATGCTGTCAAAAGAAACGGAAGCGTTTACTTCGCAGCAGTGGGAGGAGCAGGAGCGCTTCTTTCAAAATGTATTAAGACTTCTGAGGTCGTAGCTTATGATGATCTTGGAACAGAAGCTATCCGCAAGCTTTATGTGGAAGATTTCCCGGTGATCGTAGTCGCTGATTGCGAGGGTGGTTATCTGTACGAAAGTGCTATAAAGGAGTACAAGAAGATATGAAACGAATCATAATGATGGTTCTTCGGAACATTTTACTTGTTCCGTGGATGTGGGCAAAATTATGTTATCATGCATCCCACGTAGACAAATACACAGAAGAAGAACATTACCGGATGCTCCGGTTCATCACACACCGAGCTAATAAGGGTGGAAATGTGACCATAGATGCCCACGGGCTTGAGAATATCCCAAAAGAAAACGGCTTTATGTTCTTCCCAAATCATCAGGGACTTTATGATGTACTGGCACTTGTAGATGTCTGCCCGAAGCCATTTTCCGTAGTTGCCAAAAAAGAAGTGGAAAATGTGCCATTTTTAAAACAAGTTTTTAAATGTATGAAAGCATATATGATGAATCGTAATGATATCCGTCAGTCACTGCAGGTCATTGTAAATGTGACAAATGAGGTAAAGAACGGAAGAAATTATCTCATTTTCCCGGAAGGAACAAGATCTAAGATGGGAAATGAGATGCTGGAGTTTAAAGGCGGAAGCTTTAAAGCAGCCACGAAAGCAAAATGCCCGATCGTGCCGGTTGCACTGATCGATTCTTTCAAGCCATTTGACACTAACAGCATCGCACCGGTCACAGTGCAGGTACATTTTTTAAAACCGCTGTACTATGATGATTATAAAGACATGAAGACGAATGATATCGCGGAACTTGTAAGAAGTCAGATCCAGAAAACAATCCATGATTCCATTTAGCCTGTCAGAGTGTGTGGAGTTATGTTGGATACGAAGGTGATGTTGGAAATACATTTGAGCCAGTAGAGGACGATGAATTCCTGATATTTAATAACTATCACTTTATGACGATGAGCATGGATTATGCTCTTGCCACGATTACAGGAACTTATTCTTACACTGTAAAAGAGATTAATGAGCAGGGTGAAAATAACGTTAGCGATATTGAATATGATCCGTCTGTATATATCGTTACGGTAAATGTGGATGAAAACATGGATATGTCTATAACTTACACAAAAAATGGAACAAATGTGGATAACTCATCCGAGAGAATTTACATTCCAGTTATTTGATGAGAATAATAACTTGATTGATACTAAGAAAAATACAGACAATGGTTCTGCACTCTTTGATTCCATTATATTTGATGAAGTTGGAGATTATAATTACACAATTAAAGAATTGATTCCGTCAGATCCGGGATAAATTACTTATGATGACAGAGAAATCAAGGTCAATGTAAGTGTAACAAAGGATGATACAACAGGAAATCTTGAGGCGGCCATTACTTATCTTGAAGATAATGCACCGACAGAAGAGCCGACATTTGTAAATACATATAATCCAATCAGCATACGCGTACAGAAGACTTCTAAAGAAGGCAGTAAAGATCCGCTTAAGGGAGCAACTTATGCACTGTATAAAGTACTTAGTGGTGAAGGCCGCGACATTCTGATAGGCACACAGATATCAGATGAAAATGGTTATATGACATTTGAATACGAAAGAAAATCATAATCAAAAATTTGTGGATGTAGTAAAAACTGTGAAAACAGGAGATACAGCCCAGATTGGATTATTTGCAATTCTTTCTATTGCAGCAATTGTAGTTGTGATTATCGTACTTCGCAGAAGAAAAAATTCATAAAGTAAATGATTGAAGGGGCTGTGAAAAAAGAATAGTCCCCCAAAAAGAAAGACCAAGAGTTTATAATGAACTCTTGGTCTTTCTTTCTGTTATGGGCTTTAGCCTGTTGAGTGAGATGGAGTTTTTCGTTGTTCCGAAAAATGGAATTTCACTCAACATTTAACCACCCGCTATTGATATGCCCCTTGTCAAGTAGACAGGTAAAATATCTAAAATTGGATGTGGATGATGCCTGCATTTCCTTTTGAAGTGCAGGCATTTTTCTATGCACACCATTTCTCTTTATATTTGCTTATTCGTTTGTTTTCAGGAATCGGGTATTCTGTGGGTACATCAGATGACAATGCTTCCTGGCGCACTTCTGATGGGGTTTTACAGCCATATCTGTCCTGTGGACGTTCTTCACTGTAAAAACGCAAATAATCTTTGATTGCATATCTTAGTGAAACCTCATCAATGATTTCGTACATCTGATACATTTCAGATTTTATAATTCCCCAGAAACCCTCTATCGGTCCATTGTCGATACAATGTCCAACTCTGGACATAGATTGCTCCATTTCCTGGTTTTCAAGTTTTTTCCTGAATGTCTTGCTGGTATACTGAAATCCCCGGTCCGAATGAAAAATCGGTTTGGCATCTGGATTTGCTGCGATTGCTTTATCAAATGTCTTAAATATTAATCTGTTGTCGTTTCTTGCACTTACAACATATGCTGCAGGATACTTTCTTAAAAGACCGGAAGAGATATCATATTTTATTCCTAAATCAATGGAAGAGCCGTCACCTCTTACATATTCCTCAACCACCTTCATTTTAAATTCTTTCGAATAAGGCCCATTTCGCATTTTTTTTGAAAAACCGGCAAGTCCATGTTTGTTATAAATCAAGGCCCAGTCCTGAATGGTTCTTGAAGAAATACATAGTTCTCCACATATCTGTGTTCTAGATTTATTTCCTTCAAGATAATCTATAACAGCCTGTTCTTTTTCTTCCGGTATAAACTTTGCTTTTCTGGACATGAAAAATACCTCCAAAGTAACAGATTTTTATATTTAATCTGTCTACTTTAGA
>ENA-OPDW01000366-OPDW01000366.1-human-gut-metagenome-genome-assembly--contig:-NODE-366-length-36808-cov-3.980464_pt1 | contig 36808 bp, 25 predicted proteins | sample MGYA00241264_ERZ501508 | MGnify/ENA primary metagenome ERZ501508 (study PRJEB25962, sample SAMEA2042575) | human gut metagenome | biome: human gut; feature: human-associated habitat; material: faeces...
GGTAAAAAAAGGAATTGGGTGAACCAATAACAATTTTTTCTGATTTGGGCTTGCAAAAAACAGAACCCCAAAACAGAATAGCCCCCATATATGTGGCCTAGGAGCAAGTGTTGAATGCGAACGCTTAAGCGAACATTCAACACGCCGCGACGAAAGTCACATATATGGGGTCTATTCTATTTTGGGGTTCGTCTATTTATCGTCTATTCAACGAATTACAGAGTCACTTTCTCCAGATGCCACATCTCTTTTGCGTACTCTTCGATCGTACGGTCAGATGAGAACTTACCTGCGGATGCTGTCTGGAGCATTGCTGTTCTTGCCCAGTGTTCTTCATCGCGGTAAGCAGCATCGATTCTGTTATGAGCTTCTTTGTAAGAATCGAAGTCTAACAGTGTGAAATAAGTGTCTTTTTCAAGGAGTGCGTCATAGAGGGCACGGAACAGTTCCGGATTCTCTGGTGAATAGAATCCATTTACTAACTGTGTAAGTACCTGACGAACGTCCTGGTTGTTATTATATACGTCTCTTGGATTGTAGTTTCCGTTTTTCTCATATTCCATTACCTGGTCTGCAGATAAACCGAAGATGAAAGCGTTTTCTTTGCCAACTTCTTCTACAATCTCAACATTAGCTCCATCCATTGTTCCTAATGTGAGAGCACCGTTTAACATGAACTTCATGTTACCTGTTCCTGATGCTTCCTTAGAAGCTGTGGAAATCTGCTCGCTGACATCGGCTGCTGCAAAGATAAGCTCTGCGTTAGATACGCGGTAATCTTCGATGAATACAACTTTGATCTTTCCATTGATGGATGGGTCGTTGTTAATCTTATCTGCTACTGCATTGATTAACTTGATCGTAAGCTTCGCTGTGTAATAACCAGCGGCTGCTTTTGCTCCGAAGATAAATGTTCTTGGAACGATATCCATGTCTGGATGTGCTTTGATTTCATTGTAAAGATACATTACATGAAGAATGTTCATTAACTGACGTTTGTACTCATGTAATCTCTTAACCTGGCAGTCAAAGATGGAACGTGGGTCTACATCAATTCCATTATGCTCTTTGATGTATTTTGCAAGACGTACCTTGTTCTGGTATTTGATGTTCATGAATTCCTGCTGTGCTTTTTCATCATCAACATAAACTTTCAGTTTGCTGATCTGAGACAGATCTGTGATCCATTCCGGTCCGATATGATCTGTTACCCAGTCTGCAAGAAGCTGGTTTCCGTGAAGCAGGAAACGTCTCTGTGTGATACCGTTTGTCTTGTTGTTGAATTTCTCCGGCATCATTTCATAGAAATCTTTCAGTTCCTGTTTCTTAAGGATTTCTGTATGAAGTTTTGCAACACCGTTTACAGAGTAACCTGCAACGATTGCAAGATGAGCCATTTTTACCTGCCCATCATAGAGAATTGCCATCTTCTTGATCTTGTCATAATTTCCAGGATATTTAGCCTGAATGTCAAGAATGAAACGACGGTTGATCTCTTTGATGATCTGGTATACACGTGGAAGCAGTCTGGAGAACAGCTCAACCGGCCATTTCTCAAGAGCCTCTGCCATGATTGTATGGTTTGTGTAAGCAACACATTTAGTTGTTACAGACCATGCATCATCCCATCCAAGTCCTTCTTCGTCCATAAGGATACGCATAAGTTCTGCTACTGCTACTGTCGGATGAGTATCGTTCATCTGGAAAGTAACTTTTTCGTGCAGTTTCATGATATCTTTGTGGTTCTTTTTGTATTTATCAATAGCAGCCTGAAGACTTGCAGATACAAAGAAGTACTGCTGTTTCAGACGCAGCTCTTTACCAGCCATATGGTTGTCGTTCGGATAAAGAACTTCTACGATATTGCGGGCAAGGTTTTCCTGCTCAACTGCTTTTTTATAATCACCTTTATCGAAAGAGTCAAGCTCGAAGTCTACGATAGGCTCTGCATCCCAGATTCTTAAGGTGTTTACGATCTTGTTATTATATCCTACAATCGGCATATCAAACGGAACCGCTTTTACTGCCTGATATCCCTTGTGTACGAATTTGTTGGATCCTGTTGCCGGATCATATTCTACATCAACATATCCACCGAAATGAACTTCTTTTGCATATTCCGGACGACGAAGTTCAAATGGATATCCATCTTTCAGCCAGTTATCCGGTACTTCTACCTGATATCCGTCTTTGATCTGCTGTTTGAACATACCATAACGATAACGGATACCACATCCATACGCACTGTAATTCAGAGTCGCAAGAGAATCCAGGAAGCATGCTGCAAGACGTCCCAGGCCACCATTACCAAGTGCCGGGTCCGGTTCCTGATCCTCGATCACGTTAAGATCCAGACCAAGTTCATCCAGAGCTTCTTTTACCTCTTTGTATGCTGTCAGGTTGATCAGGTTATTTCCAAGAGCACGTCCCATAAGGAACTCCATGGACATATAGTAAACTGTCTTAGGATCCTGCTCTTTATATGCATTCTGTGTTTCCAGCCAGTTATCAATGATAACATCTTTTACAGTGTAGCATACAGCCTGGAAAATCTGTTCCTGTGTAGCTTCTTCGAGTTTTTTACGATAAAGAAATTTAACGTTTTCCTTTACGCTCTCTTTGAAAGCTTCTTTTTTAAACTGCTTGTCAATCATTGCGTTTCCTCCTTAATCACACAGCAATGCTGCGCTTTTTTATTCCCCCAATTTTTGCAAATCATGCCCGGTATATTTACCGGGCATGAGCTTCTTACATTTTTGCAACACCAAGAACAACTGGCTCTTTGTTAATGTTCCATTCTTTTACATAGCCATCGGTTGTGCCCAGAGTCATATCCTCTGCCAGTACTTCAGACATGATTTCTTCTTTGTGGTTCTTCATGAGCTCAAGAATCTTGTCATTGTCTTTTGCATAGATATGAATCTTATCCATAACTTCAAATCCAGCTTCTTTTCTCATTGTCTGTACTTTGCTGACGATCTCACGGACAAATCCTTCTTCAATCAGCTCTGGTGTCAGATTTGTATCAAGAACTACAGAAATATCACCATCTGCTTCTGTTACATAACCTTCTGTCTGTGCGGTCTCGATCAATAAGTCTTCCTCAGAAAGTTCTACCTTGTTTCCGTTAATATCCAGTGTCAGAAGACCTGTGGATCTCAGCTCGTTCATTGCTTCTGTTCCGTTGATCTCAGCAAGTGCTGTACGGATACCGTTCAGAAGTTTACCGTATTTCGGTCCTACTGTACGAAGCTGCGGTTTAAAGCTGTAGGAAATGAAGGATTCGACATCATTTGCGAACTTCACTTCTTTGACATTCAGCTCATCTGCAATGATATCTGTATAGAACTGACCCATTTCTTTGTCAGCTTTGATATACATTGTACCAATCGGCTGACGGTTCTTGATATTTGCAGTATTTCTTGCTGCACGTCCAAGAACAACAATCTTGAGGAGTTCTTCCATATCGTCTTCCAGCTCTTTATTGATCCATGCTTCTTCGACTTTCGGGAAGTCACAGAGATGAATACTCTCAATCGCGTCTTTATCAACGCTTCTTACAAGGTTCTGATAGATTTCTTCTGTCATGAACGGAATCATCGGAGCTGCTGCTTTGGAAATTGTTACCAGAGCAGTATACAGAGTCATGTAAGCATTGATCTTATCCTGCTCCATGCCCTTAGCCCAGAAACGTTCACGGCTTCTTCTTACATACCAGTTACTCATCTCATCTACAAACTCCTGAAGAGCTCTTGCACTTTCCGGAATCTTGTAGTTTGCAAGGCAGTCATCGACAGTCTTCACTACAGAATTCAGCTTGCTTAACAGCCATTTGTCCATAACAGGAAGATTGTCATAATCTAAAGTATATTTTGTCGGGTCAAAATTGTCAATATTTGCATAAAGAACAAAGAATGCGTAGGTATTCCACAGAGTACCCATGAACTTACGCTGTCCTTCCTGAACAGCTTTGCCGTGGAAGCGGTTCGGCAGCCATGGAGCACTGTTGATGTAGAAGTACCAGCGGATCGCGTCTGCACCATATTTTTCAAGTGCATCGAACGGATCAACTGCATTTCCTTTGGACTTACTCATCTTCTGTCCGTTTTCATCCTGTACATGTCCGAGAACGATAACGTTCTTATATGGAGCCTGATTAAACAGGATTGTGGACTCAGCAAGCAGGGAGTAGAACCATCCTCTCGTCTGGTCAACAGCCTCAGAGATAAAGTCTGCCGGGAACTGTTTTTCAAAAAGTTCTTTATTTTCAAATGGATAGTGATGCTGTGCAAAAGGCATTGCTCCTGAGTCAAACCAACAGTCAATAACCTCCGGTACACGATGCATGGTTCCACCGCATTCCGGGCATTTCAGTGTGATCTCATCGATGTATGGACGATGAAGTTCTACTGTCTTGGCTTTTTCGTCACCGCTCATCTCGAACAGTTCCTGACGGCTTCCGATGGAATGCATATGTCCACATTCACACTGCCAGATGTTCAGTGGTGTTCCCCAGTAACGGTTTCTGGAAATACCCCAGTCCTGAACGTTTTCCAGCCAGTCACCGAAACGTCCTTTACCAATGCTCTCCGGAATCCAGTTAATTGTATTGTTGTTGCGGATCAGGTCATCTTTAACTGCTGTCATCTTGATAAACCAGGATTCACGTGCATAGTAGATCAGTGGTGTATCACATCTCCAGCAGTGCGGATAATCATGCTCGAATTTCGGAGCATCGAAAAGTTTTCCTTCTTTATCCAGATCCTGAAGTACAAGCGGATCTGCTTTCTTGACAAAAACGCCCGCATATGGAGTTTCTGCTGTCATATCACCTTTACCGTCTACAAACTGTACGAACGGAAGGTCATAATCGCGTCCTACACGGCTGTCGTCTTCACCGAATGCAGGTGCGATATGAACGATACCGGTACCATCGCTCATAGTTACATAATTGTCTGCTGTAACAAAATGAGCTTTCTTTTTCTGTTTTGCTGCCGCTTCTCCTGCGCATGCGAAGAGTGGCTCATATTCTTTGTATTCCAGATCTTTTCCGACATATTTCTCAAGAACTTCGTATGCCGGTGTCTCTTCGGAACCAAGTTTGCCGAGAACTTTGTCAAGCAGAGCTTCTGCCATATAATAAGTATAGCCGTCTGCTGCTTTTACCTTGCAGTAAACTTCTGTCGGGTTTACGCAGAGTGCAACGTTGGATGGCAGTGTCCACGGTGTTGTGGTCCATGCCAGGAAGTATGCATCTTCTCCGACAACTTTAAAACGAACGATTGCGGAACGTTCTTTAACTGTTTTATATCCCTGGGAAACTTCCTGTGCAGAAAGCGGAGTACCACAACGCGGGCAGTAAGGAACGATCTTGAATCCTTTGTAAAGAAGTTTTTTATTCCAGATTTCTTTCAGAGCCCACCATTCAGACTCAATATAGTCATCATGGTAAGTAACGTATGGGTTCTCCATATCAGCCCAGAAACCAACGGTTGAGGAAAAGTCTTCCCACATTCCTTTGTATTTCCAGACACTCTCTTTACACTGCTGGATGAATGGCTCCATACCATATTCCTCAATCTGTTCTTTACCGTCCAGACCAAGCTTCTTCTCTACTTCCAGTTCTACCGGAAGTCCGTGGGTATCCCATCCTGCTTTACGAGGTACCATGTAGCCTTTCATAGTACGGTATCTCGGGATCATATCTTTGATAACACGGGTCAGTACATGACCGATATGCGGTTTGCCGTTTGCTGTCGGCGGTCCATCATAGAACATATAAGTAGGATCGTCTTTACGGTCCTCCATACTTTTTTCGAAGATATGGTTTTCTTTCCAGAATTTTTCTACCTGTTTTTCACGATCTACGAAATTCAGGTTCGTATCTACTTTCTGATACACAACAGATTCCTCCTTTAAATTCTTCAGAAAAATTTTCATCAATAGTCAAATGAAATAAAAAAAACTTCCGTCCTGTAAAAGGACGAAAGCAATTTCCACATTCGCACCACCTGTTACATTGTACGGGCCGGTAGTATAATCATATATGCCGATACATGTTCCCTTTAACGGCGGAAACACCGTCTCTCCTTACTTAAGATTTCAGGAAAGAAACTCCGGAGTGATCTTCCATCGAAATTACTCTCACCAGGCTTCCACCTTCTCCCGGCTCTCTGCGGATTTTATTCCGATCTACTGTCTCCATCAAAGTTTTTACTTATATCTATTTGTGCTGTTTTATTATAAGGTTATATTTTTCCATATGTCAAGGTCTTTTTATGAGAATCACGGGGTTTTATAAGGATTTTGCATGGATTTAACCCTTGTATGCAGAAAATGATTACAGTATAATTGTAAAGAATGATATACTGTAAGAAAATATGTGCAGAAAGGTAATTACATGAATATAAAAAAGAAACAATTTTTCCGGCAGATTCTGACCGGTGTTCTCTGCTCTGCGGTTATCATCACGCAGGCTGTGCCCGTCTTTGCTACCGATGAATACGGTGCCCCCCTGGTAACAGCAACGCCGACTCCGGACCCGCATACCGCCTATTATAAACAGCCAGCAGACACAGATTCCATCAAGGACTGGACAAAAGGCCCTCAGATTGAAGGAGAATCTGCAATCCTTGTCGATATGTTTACCGGAGCTGTCCTTTATTCAAAAAATGCGGACAAGGCCCAGTATCCTGCCAGCATCACAAAGATCATGACCGCGCTTCTTGGATGTGAAAACCTGGATCCAAGCCAGAAATTTACCATGTCACAGTCCGCGGCTTATGGAATCTCTGATTCTAACAGTTCCAGTATTTATGCAGACACCGGAGAAGAATTCACCATTGAACAGGCATTAATGGCTATCATGCTTCAGTCCGCCAATGAAATGACACTGGCAGTTGCGGAACTTACCACCGGATCCACCAAGAAATTCGTAGAACAGATGAACCTTAAGGCACGCCAGCTTGGCTGCACCAACACTCATTTTAACAACCCGAACGGACTTCCGGATGAAATCCATTATACGACAGCTTCCGATATGGCCAAAATCGCGCGTGCCGCATGGTTTAACCCAACCTTCCGCAAATTTGCATCCACGCAGTATTATGAAATTCCTCCGACTAACAAGTTTGCAGAGACACGTTATCTTCTGAACCATCATAAGATGATGAAGAATCAGGCATATGCATATAACGGTGTCTTAGGAGGAAAGACCGGTTACACCGAAGCTGCCGGAAATACGCTTGTTACCTATGCAAAGAATGACAATACTTATCTGGTTTCGGTCGTCCTGCAGTCTGTGAACGGTGCTTACTCCGATACAAAAGCTCTTCTGGATTATGGTTTTAATAATTTTTCCAGAACTGCGGTAAAAGATCTTCCATCAAAAATAACAAGACATCTTCTTCCGGCTGAAAAATATATTTTAAAAGATTATAAAGACGATATGCTCTTTGAAACAAGACGCACCGCCAGCGTATCTCTCCCATCCGGAGTTGATAGCAATGCTCTGGAAAAAACTTACTCTATAACAAAAAATCCGGCAGGTCTCCCACTTCTGACCGTTACGTATACGTATAACGATCATGTAGTCGGCTCTGCCAGATATTATCAGACACGGCTTCTTTCAGACCAGCTTCTCTGACTGACGTTTCGCCTGTCTCTTCTTGCGGAGGGAATCCCTTTTTTCACGGATTTCTTCCGCATCTTTTTCTTCTATCCTCTTTAACTTCTTGATTGCATAATATGCATCCTCGTCCGTATGGCGGATTCGCACCTTTCCTTTGATATATCCATGCTTCTGACAAAGTGATACACTCTCATATGCACGAGAATTATTCATAAACCAGCGGATCCTACGCTTGGCCGGCATATGACATACCGGACAGCGGGTACTTGCAACCTCCCGGTCTTTCATTACCTTTTCTTTGTCTGCAAACTCACGTGACACATACTGATCATAGGTCGGATATGAAAGAAAAATTTCTTCTTTTTTGCTCTTTGGATTCTGATAAACATCAATCGATGAATTTACACGAACATCTGCCGGATCCAGCGTTTTTAAAATTTCCCCGGTATAACGGGCATCAGTCAGTGCCCGATGAAAATCCTGCGACTTTGGAATACCCATCTGATCAATTGCAAACTCAAGACTTCTGCGTCCACCTGCCTCTTCATGACAGATTCCGTATATTTTCTGCACATCATAATATGTGACCGGTCCTGGAAGCAGCGAAAGCATTCCATAATACTTCATATTTCGCTGTAGTTCCATAACATCCTGATTTCCCCAGGTACAGAAAACATATTCCTCTCCGCACCACTTCAGAAATTCTCTGACCGCCTGCTGGAAAGGTACTCCATCAGCAAGATCCTTATAATCCACATGGATCACTTCATGTATGCTGTCATGAATCCAGTTATATACCTGTGGCTTCACAAGTCTCTGAAAAACATCCACAACTTCCCTCTGCTCATTCATTTTCACAGCACCGATCTCAATGATCTCAAAAGGCAGACGACTGTTGGAATATTTTTTTCCACCGGGACTCTGATTCCACTCCAGGTCAAAAACAATATAATTCATACAGTATTTCCTTCTTTTTATTTAAACAGTTACTTTGGATTTACTCTGTTGTCTAGTATAACAGACAGACTCTTTTCTTTCAACACAAGCAGAAAAAGACCGGTACAATTCTCTGCACCGGTCTTTCCTGCTTATAATATTATATTTTTACGGAAACAAATTTTCCCGCAAAAAACCTCTTTTAATGACAGTTAATTAAGGAATCCAAAGAACTGTTCGTAAGCAGTTCCATCCGCCTGCTGATTCTCAAAATCCTGCAGAAGGCTGTCCGTACTCTGGTCTTCCTGATCCTGTGAATCGTCCTGAGAATCCTCAGCCTGCGCATCATCTTTAGATGATGTATCCTTTGAATCGCTGGAATCTGCATCCGGATTCTCACCGAGTGTTACTGTAACTTTCTTCTCTTTATAAGAATCACCATCTGCAACTTCCAGAGTTACCTCTACTTCTTCACCTGGTTCATAGTACTCAAGACGGCTTACCAGTTCATCAATACTGCGAACTCTCTTACCATCAAATTCTGTGATGATAGATTTCTCTTTGATTCCGGCTTTGTCTGCTGCTCCGCCATCTGTTACTTCGGATACAAGAACACCTTCCGGAACTCCATAATACTGGGAAGCTTCATCACTTACAGACATACCTGTGATACCAAGTACACCATGATTATCTACTTTGTCTCTAGGAGTCTCATTCATAAGCTGCTCCAGAGTATCTGTTACATCTGAGATTGCGATTGCATAACCCATACCTTCAACTTCTGTGGAGGCAAGTTTTGCGGAGTTGATACCGACAACCTCTCCATCCATATTCAGAAGAGCGCCACCACTGTTACCAGGATTGATCGCTGCATCTGTCTGAATCAGATTTGTTGCATCAGAATCTTCGTCCTGCTCGATACCTTCATCATTCATTTTGCGGTTCTTTGCACTGACGATACCGGTTGTTACAGACTGTCCGTATCCGAGAGCATTACCAATGGCGACAACCTGCTCACCGACTTTCAGATCGTCAGAACTTCCGATCGTAGCTACTGCGATCTGATCCATCGTATCATCGGAAATATCAGAAAGAGGTACCGAAACCACTGCAAGGTCTTTGTCTTCATCATAGCCATTAACGGTTGCTGCATAGGTTTCCCCATCAATGCATGTAACAGATACGGTATCTGCACCACTTACTACATGATAGTTGGTAGCGATCAGAAGATTGTCATCATTCTTTCCGACAATGATACCGGAACCGCTTCCTTCAACTTCCTGCTGTGTTGTATATCCCTGGCTTCCGCCAAATCCATAATATCCAAGATAGTTCTGTACATCCTGAACAGATTTTGTTGTAATAGATACAACAGATTTCATTCCTTCTGCTGCGATATCAGAGACATCCAGACTTCCTTTTGTCTTTGATTCAGAGTCATCTTTGCTTTTCTCTTTGTCATCTGATTTCTTATCGGAACTCTTCTTCTTTGATTTTGTCTGAAGAAGTGTTGTATTTTCTTTATTGGATGCAGCTTCTACTGTGCTACTGTTCCATCCGGTCAGTGTATTGATTCCTTCAAAGGAGCCTGCTGCAAGTCCGCCTGCAAGTACTGCACAAAGTGCAATTCCGGCTGCTTTCTTTACTCTTTTTCTCATTCTTTCTTTTGGATCGTTATCGTTATTCATATTGTTATTCATGTCATTGTTCATCATTACGTTGTTGTTTTTATCGCTCATCAAAATCCCCTCCTTAGGATCATTACTGTTCACTTCATAAATCATTTCCCGTGAATAGCTATCTCTGTTTCTGTTTTCCTTTTATGCTTAAGAGTATAGGGATGATTTGTGTTTACTTTGTGGGAAAAATGTGATGAAATTGTTAATTCTGGAAACTTCATCTTCCGCCAAAAGCAACATTATCCAAAAAGAGCCACATCCGCTTTTACAGATGTGACTCTATATAATCAGAACACTCTTCTATTATGCATATAAGACTGCCTTTATGCAACCCCTTTTTCTTCCAGCCAGTCGAGAAGAACCAGTTTGCCCTGTTTCTTTCTTCTTGCCATATGGTTGAACTGAAGGATTGTTAATATTGAGAAAATGATCGTCAGTCCGATCAGAACGATTACAGCCTGACGGATGCTCTCTCCTCCGCATATCGTGCTGCGGAATGCATTTACTGTATAAGTAAACGGCAGATAATAGTGAATCTTCGCCACAAAGGACGGTGAGATCTCAACCGGATAAGTTCCGGCAGATCCTGCAAGCTGAACAACCATGAAGATCAGCATCAGGAAACTTCCTACCTTACCAAATGTAATGTTGAAGAAGTACATAATAGATGTAAAGCATGCACCAGTCAGTGCTGCAAACAGGATTGTCTTCGTCATTTCTACCGGAGTAAATCCATCAAATACATGAAGCAGAAGAATCAGAAGTACGCCCTGAAGGATTGCTACCGGATAAAGTACAGAAGCTTTACTTGCCCACCATGCAAATCCGGATTTCAGTTTTCCTTTATGCTCTGTAAGCGGATACATCAGGCAGAATGCCAGGCATCCTACCCAGAGACCTACAGACATCATATAAGGTGCCATCGCGTGACCGTTGTTTTCTACTGTTGTGATCTTTGTTTCTTCATCTGTGATCGGTGTTGCAAACATGCTGATCGTATCATCAGATGCATTTGTTTCTTTTACTTCTTTTGCACCGTCATTCAGACTGGTTGCAAGTGTATCAGAACCATCTTCCAGTTTTGTGATACCATCGCCCAGTTCTTTGGAACCGTCATAAAGCTTGGAGGAACCATCCTGAATCTGTCCGGCTCCGTCTGCAAGCTGGTCAGCACCACTGTTAAGCTTACTGTTATTGGAAACCAGTTTCTGTGTTCCTGCATGAAGTGTCTGTGTACCGGATGCAAGCTGTTCGGCTCCATCTGCGAGTGTCTTTGCTCCATCTGCAAGCTGCTGTGTTCCACTTGTCAATGCTTTGTTATTGCCGGCAAGAGTAGCTACACCATCTGTATATGTTTTCAGTCCATTGCTGAGAGTTGTCACACCAGATGCAAGTGTCTTTCCACCGACACTCAGCTGACTGATACCGGATGTCACACTGCTTCCGGCTGCTTTCAGACTTGCAGCTCCTGTTGTCAGAGTTTCATCATTTGCTGTCAGAGTTTCAAAACCTGTGTTCAGTGCTTTTACACCGGCTGCTGCCTTCGGGAAATCTTTTGTTCCCTCTTCCAGTGTATCCAATGCAGAAGAAACGCTTCCTGTGCCTGCATTCACTTTCTGTGCACCTGCATAAAGCTGATTTACTGCTGCAGTTACCGTATTGATCGGATCAGAAGGTACTTCCGGAATCGAAGAAACTCCTGCTTCCATCTGTTTTGCTCCGGCACTCATCTGAGAAGCACCATTGCTCATATCAGAAGATTTTGTTTTTAATGTCTCTGCTCCACTGTTCAGTCCGGCTGCTGCCTGATTTAACTGTGAAGCTGTATCATTCAATGATGCCTGTGCAGAAGCAAGCTGGTCAGAAACCGCACTGACAACCGCCTGTGCCTGACTTGTATAGCTGTCTGCACTAATTCCATCAACACCAGCTACTCCCGCATCTGCCTGACCAAGAGAACTGAGCACTGCACCGAGGCTTTCTGCGGAGATCATTCCATTCTCATCTGCCTGTCCCTGCAGTGCACTTAATGCCGCTGCTGCATTTGCAATCGTCGCATTCGCGGCTGCTGTCTGATTATTAGCTGCCTGTACCTGTGCGTTCGCTGCACTGATCTGGTTATTGGCATCCTGTGCACACTGCTGAACGATACCGGTCATACTATTCGCCGCTGCCGCAACCGGCTGTGTCGCACTCTGCAGACCGGATGCTGCCTGGGAGATACCTGCACTGGCTGTGCTGATCGTATCAGCTGCAGTACTCATTCCAGATGCTGCCTGATTCATACCATCGGCCGCGCTTGTCATTCCCTTGCTCGCATTTTCCATACCGGTTTTCGCTGTATTCAGACCGCTTGCAAGCTGTTTAATACTGTCCGCAGTCGTACTGCCGGACAGTATTTTTAACTGAGAAGCAAGCTGACCAAGTCCACTTTCCATCTGCTGTGTTCCACTTGTAAGAGAACTGTTTCCGTCAGAAACTGCTGCATTCAACTGTGAGATTCCTGTAGAAACCTGATCCAGATTTTCCAGTGCAGATAACTGTTTCGCACCTGCTGCAAGCTGTTCTGCACCTGCAACATACTGTGTCACACCATCTGCAAGTGTATTTGCTCCGCTGACATACTGTGTAGTACCGCTCTTTAATGTATCAAGTCCTGTCTCCAGACTCTGCGCTCCGGATGCCAGACTGCTGACTCCGGATGTAATCTGTGCGGAATTGGCATTCAGTGTTGCAACTCCGTCAGTATAGCTCTTTACTCCATCATTTAAGGTATTTACTCCGCTTGTCAGTGTCGGCACTTTTTCAGTCAGTGTGCCAACACCTTCATCAAGCTGCGCTGCACCGCTGTCTACCTGTGATACACCATCTGTGTATTCTTTCAAACCTTCCGTCAGTGTCTCAGCACCGCTTTTGAAAGTCAGCGTGCTGTCTGCAAGTTTTTTCAGATTGGTTGTAATGGTTTTATTTCCATCAGAGGCTGTTGTCAGACCATCTTTAAGCTCTGTTGATCCATCGGCAGCTTCCTGCATGCCGTCTCCGACTGTACCTATCTGATCGAACACTGTCTGTGTGTATGTTTCTGTTACTTTGGAAGCAACCGCCTCACGAATCTTTGACAGAGCAGTTTCGCTCATTTTGGAAGCAATGTAGTTTGTTCCCGGGTTTGTTTCATATTTCAGTTCCATTTTCTTCGGATTGTCATCCATCAATGTAGATGCATCTGAGGAAAAATCTTCCGGAATCGTGATTACCATATAATAGGTTCCATTTTTCAGTCCCTGTTCTGCCTCGTCGCTGTCTACAAAATGGAAATCCAGTGAATCGTTGTCTTTCAGTTCATCCACCATATCTGAACCGACGCTTAACGTCTTTCCATTATATTCTACTGATTTGTCATTGTTGACTACTGCTACCGGGAGTTTATCGAGATTTCCATATGGGTCCCACATGGATTTCAGAAACAGTCCCGCATAGATCACCGGAATAACAATGATCGCCATCACGACAATGATCAGAATCTTATTATTCCATAAGCTTTTCCACTCATTTTTGATCATAATTGTGCCCCTTTCTTTCTAGTAAAAGTCTTTAGCTCTATTAATCAACATCATGTTGCTTTTCTTTGCAATCCGTATTATACTAAACACAGGAAACAGTTACAACCGACAAACATTTTATATTTTGTATATTAATAGACGTTTTTTGTATATTTGTCTATTAGGTGTCAAAATTTGACATTTTACATAAAACCTGTTTGTTTTTGGTAAAAAGATTGGGGGATTTTTACATGACAGAAAAAATGGACCGACGTGTCCGCAAAACGAAAGCACAGCTCCGGGAAGGACTTGCCCGGCTCATGCAGAAGAAAAGTATCAAGGAAATTTCCGTAAAAGAACTGGTAGATGAGGTCGATATCAATCGTTCTACCTTTTATCTGCACTATACAGACATTTATCAGATGCTGCAGAAGATCGAGGAAGATGCAATGCAGAACATCACAGAGGTTATGAAAAAGTATCCAATTGACCCGGACAACTCGGATTCCGTACTGCAATTTATTGTCCAGTTCTTCTCCATCATGGATAATGACAGGGACCTCTGCCTGGCACTTCTCGGACCGCACGGTGACATGGCATTTGTAGAACAGATTGAAAACCTTCTGGCCGAAACCTTTTTGAAACGGCTGCCTGAGAAACTGCCAAAAAATGATCCGAATATCAAATATCCATATGCATTTATTCTCAATGGCTGCGTGGGACTTATCCGCACCTGGCTTTCATGTCCGGTAAAAGAATCTCCGGACCAGGTTGCGCAGATGACTTATCGTTTCATTGAAGATACCGCTCAGGGATATCTGAATATGCAAAAATAAGGTCAAAAATGCCTCTGAAGATAATCATCTGTCTTCAGAGGCATCTTTTTATCCAATATTTACTTCTCCTGCAATGTTTACAGAAAAGTATTCTTTCATTTCTCGAATATCATCTGTCTGACCTAATACCCACATGAGTTTGGTAATGGCTGCCTCTGCAGTCATGTCATATGCCTGAATTACACCTTTTTCTATTGCCAGGCGCCCTGTCTCATATACCATAAGATTACTTCCTTCATATCTGCACTGGCTTCCTACAAGAACAAGCATACCTTTTTCTACCATTTCTCCTACCCGTCCAATAAAATCATTATTTATAAACGGCATTCCACCAAGGCCAAATCCCTCAATAAAAATTCCTTTATATCCTTTTTCATAAAACATATCCAGAATATCAGGATTAATGCCCGGATATAATTTCAAAAGTGCTACTTTATCCGAATAAGCAGTCTGCGGTCGGAATATACCTTTTTTGGCAATCAGGTTTCTTTCATATACCCGAAGTCCTAAAGAACTGATTTCACCTACATAAGGATAATTAATACTCTCAAATGCATCAAAACTCATGGTTCGTACTTTGGATGCTCTGCATCCCAGAATCACTTTTCTGTTGAACGCAACAAATACTCCCGGGTATCCACTGGCAGCCATATGTATGCCACAACGGCAATTTTCCAGTGCGTCTGCAACCGGGTTTGCAATGGATAACTGGCTTCCTGTGATAACTACAGGAATTGCTATATTCTGTAGCATAAATGCCAGCATAGATGATGTATATGCCATGGTATCCGTTCCATGAATCACCACAATTCCCTGGTAATCATAACTTTTTCTGGCAATCATCTCTGCCAGGCCCGACCAGTCTTTCGGCCCTATATTCGCACTGTCCAGAGAACAGAAATCTTCTGTTTCCAATTCCAGATTTCTGGACACCATACGGAGCTCTTCCAGCATATCATCGCTTCGCATCCCCGGTACAAGCCCTTTTGAACTTTTTACAGAAGATAAGGTTCCTCCGGTATTTATGATCAGGATTTTCTTAGGCATTTCTTCCTCCCGCTGATCTAATTATGCCATGCCAGTCGTTTTACATCTGCGTGAACGTCTCCAGTCATCCAGTCCACATCATTTGTAATCCAGTCCATAATGCCAAGCTGACGCATTTCCCATTCAACAGTCTGCTCTCTTGCCTCAACTGTCTCTTCAACTTCCATAGTTGTATCAATTTCATCATATCCGAAGATATAGCCGCCTGCACTCCAGATACTGAAGTTACTGTCCGGACCCGGATCTACTGTATCACCACGCTGTGCGATCAGTCCATCATGACGTCTCTTATACTCTTCTTCGCAGCCCTCTTTCAGCTTCGTCATAAACATTCTGTGACGGATCAATTCTTTATTTTCTCTTACGATACCAAAGTTATGATACATCAGTCTCATATCTTCACCCGGTGTGGAAATCCAGTCAAATGTGTCATCGATCTTCGCAGTGATTGCATCTTTTACGCTCACTTCTTCAGCGCTTAATTTTGCTCCATCTTCATTTTCATAATAACCAAAGATCAGGTCTTCTGCATTCCAGATACTGAAATTTTTTACTTTATTTCGATCAAGAAATGTGGTCAGATCCGGCCAGATTTCTCCAAGTTTTTTACGATAGTCGTTCATTTTGCCTGATTTTACTTTCATTGCAAATGCATGTCTTTCCATTATAAAAGGCCTCCTGTCATATGTGTTTGCACCAGGCTTTCCACCTGGATTTATAAAATCAAATTTTCTGATACTGATTTTATCACATCCGCATTCGTAATACAATTTGATTTACGGTAAAATATTACCTGTGAAATCTTTTTGAAAATTCTTTTATTCATGAAACAGAATCTGTGAAAAATACCGCACCATTCCGTCATCTGTCCAACAGAGCATCCCGGCTGCATCTGCCATTTTCTGCGCATCTACACAATATGCAGACATACAGGAATTATGCTTGTACGGTCCGGCACTCATGATCAGGATATCTGTTTTGCCCTCTGCTTTCATCTTCTCTGCAAGTTCTTCAGTCATTTTGTTCTGCAGTAACTTGTCCTTCTTGTACTGTGCAGAATCATGCATGTCTTCCTGCATGGTCTGCAGCACCAGCGTCTTTTCATACTGTAGTGCACGTTGTTTCATCTCTTCTGCTGTTCCGCTCTTCGGAGGACAGGCCGGATTTACATTATAGCAGCCACACAGGTTTTCTTCACAGAATGTCCGATATTCCGGCACAAAAACAAGCTCTTTTGTATCCATAACAGCAGCTCCCGAAAATCCCAGGAAAATTGCCTCTTTCACCAGATCCATATTAAACTCTCCCTTCTGTTGTTATTCATAGTCTTCTATTATACACATCAAATAATTTCCTTCTATTATAATGCCACAAAGTGAATTTTGTTGCAATCTTTCAAAGACATGTTATGATTAGCATAAAATACAATTTTACCAGAAAGGACTGCCCATGTACCGTATTTTCATCGTAGAAGATGATGAGATCATCGCCAACCTTCTGAAAAAGAATCTCTGTTCCTGGGGATATGATGTCTCCTGCGCAGAAGATTTTTCCAATATCATACAGGAATTTGCTCACAGAGATCCGCAGCTTGTCCTGCTGGATCTGAAACTGCCTTTTTATAACGGTTTTCACTGGTGTGAGGAGATTCGTCGGATTTCCCAGGTACCGATCATCTTTATTTCCTCTGCATCTGACAATATGAATATGGTCATGGCAATGAGCCGTGGTGCAGACGATTTTATTGCAAAACCATTTGATCTGGATGTGCTGACTGCCAAGATTCAGGCAATCCTGCGCCGTACCTATTCCTTCGGAACTCCGGGAAATGTCCTTGAACATAAGGGTGCTGTCCTGAATCCTTCCCGCTGTACCCTGACCTGGAACGGTCATGATATTGACCTTACGAAAAACGAACTCCGCATTCTGGAGATACTTCTGGAACATGCCGGAAAAGCAGTCTCCAGAGATGCCATTATGACAAAGCTCTGGGAAAGTGACAGCTTTGTTGACGACAATACCCTGACCGTAAATATCACCCGTCTGCGCAAAAAACTGGAAGGGGAAGGGCTGAAAGACTTTATCATCACCAAAAAAGGACTTGGATACATGGTATAATGTGCAACTTAAAAGCACTCACCCTATGAAGGATTACTTTATGAAATTATTTCTGGATTATCTGAACAAAATAAAACTACAAATCTTACTGATGCTTTTTCCGACGATACTTACAGGAATGATCTTCCTTCTGTACCAACTTCCACTGGAACCCATTCTGTACATTGCGGTCCTCTGGATTCTGACCGGGCTTGGTACGTGTGCTTTCGGCTTTCATAACTACCAGAAGAACATTCATAATCTTCAGATTATCTCTGCAGCACCGAATATTAATCTGTCCCGTATGGATGCTCCTTCCAACGAAGCCGATGCTCTTCAGCAGGAGATCATGCACAGCCTGAACCGAATGCAAATAGATGCTGAAACTGCTAACCAGAAGACACTGGAAGAAATGACTGATTATTACACGATGTGGGCTCACCAGATCAAGACACCAATTTGTGCTCTGCGTCTGCTCCTTCAGGAAAATCCGACAGTGAATAAAGAAGCTCTCACTGAACTTTTTAAGATTGAACAGTATGTAGAAATGGTTCTGGGTTATCTGCGCACAGAAGATATGTCCTCGGATCTGAAACTTTCACGCTGTGCCCTTGATTCGATCATCCGTGAACAGATACATAAATATGCCGGAATCTTTATTTCAAAAAAACTGTCTCTGACTTATGAAGGAATTTCAGAGAATGTCCTGACCGATGAAAAATGGCTTGGTTTTGTAATTGGACAAATTTTGTCAAACGCACTCAAATACACCCGTACCGGCGGGATTCGTATTTCTTTGAAAGATGTCCCCGGTAACTCACAAAATACAGAGGATATTTCAAACATGATAAGCCCATCTCCCGTTACACTTATAATTGAAGATACCGGCATCGGTATCCGCAAGGAAGATCTTCCACGTATCTTCGAAAAAGGCTACACCGGAGTCAACGGGCGTGAAAACAACCGTGCAACCGGTATCGGTCTGTATCTCAGCAAGAAAATCATGAAACGTCTCGGTCATCGCATCTATGTAACTTCCGAAGAGGGCAAAGGAACAAAAGTATTCCTGGAATTTTCCCAGAATGTCCTGACCATGTATTAATTAGAAATATCCTAGGAGTTTATGCCTCCATTCGAAACGACCTTACAGAAATGTAAGGTTTTTTCGTATATTGTAACCTGCTTCGATGGCAGAAGCCGGGAAAGATTTCTATACTTACCTTATCAATAAAAAAGAAAGGAGCCCCGGTTATGGCTTTACTAGAAGTAACTAATATCAAAAAAATATACAGCACCCGTTTCGAAGGAAACAAAGTGCAGGCACTCTCCAATGTCACTTTTTCTATAGAAAAAGGGGAATTTGTTGCAATCATGGGAGAATCCGGTTCCGGAAAGACTACCCTCCTCAACATACTGGCATCTCTCGACCGCCCGACTTCCGGAGAAGTTCTCCTCGAAGGAAAAAATATCGTACATCTTACAGAAAAAGAAATCTCGGCTTTCCGAAGAAAAAACCTTGGCTTTGTTTTTCAGGATTTTAATCTGCTGGATACCTTCTCTTTAAGAGATAATATTTATCTTCCACTCGTCCTTGCCGGCGAAGATTACCGAGAAATGGAACAGAAGATCCGCCCGATTGCACAGGCACTGTGTATCACAGAACTTCTGGATAAATATCCTTATGAAGTTTCCGGTGGACAGAAACAGCGTGCAGCGGTTGCCAGAGCTCTGATCACAGACCCGAAGCTGATTCTTGCTGATGAGCCCACAGGAGCCCTCGATTCAAAAGCAGCATCTGCACTGCTTTCCATGTTTGGCGAGATCAATGACGAAGGACAGACGATTCTGATGGTCACACACAGTGCACAGGCTGCCAGCCATGCATCCAGAGTCCTTTTTATTAAAGATGGAGAAGTTTTTCATCAGATTTATAAGGGCAGTAAATCCCGCCAGGAAATGTATCAGATGATTGCCGATACGCTTACCATACTGACGACAGGCGGTGAATATCATGCGTAAAGGAATCTTCTCAAAACTGGCAGTTCAGAACATCCGCAACAATAAAAGCACCTACATTCCTTACATGATCACCTGTATCTTCTGCATCGCCATGATCTATATGATGGAATTTTTACGCGACTGTCCAACGCTGGATCAGGCTGTTCGCCATGCCGCAGAAGTACGAATGATTCTCTCTACAGGAGAAGTTGTTGTTGTGATCTTCTGTGTGATCTTTCTGATCTACAGTAACAGTTTCCTGATGAAAAGAAGGCAGAAAGAAATCGGCCTTTACAATATTCTTGGACTGGAAAGAAATCATATCGGCATTGTACTGTTACTGGAAACGATTTTTACAACGATCCTTTCCCTCACTGGTGGAATCGCAATCGGAATCCTTGCCAGTAAACTGTCACTTCTCCTTCTTCTGAGACTGCTGCATATTCCGGCAGTACTTGGATTTTATATTTCCACAAAGGGAATTATTACTTGTCTTCTGATGTTCGGTGCCATTTTCCTGTTGATCCTTCTTCTGAATCTCAGAAGGATTCATTTAAGCCGTCCGGTAGAATTACTTCGTGGCAACAACACGGGAGAAAGAGAGCCGAAAGCAAAATGGCTTATGGCACTGCTTGGTTTTATCTGTCTTGGTATCGGTTATTACCTTGCCATCACAACAGAATCACCAATTAAAGCAATCACAATCTTCCTGCTTGCCGTAATCCTTGTTATGGCAGGAACCTATCTGCTTTTTACTGCAGGCAGTATTGTAATTCTGAAGTTTCTTCGCCGCAGAAAAAGCTTTTACTACAAGACTGGAAATTTTATCAGTATTTCCGGTATGCTTTACCGTATGAAGCAGAACGCTGTCGGGCTGGCCAGCATCTGTATCTTAAGTACCGGAGTTTTGCTCATGATCTCCATGACTGTCTCTATCTATTTTGGTATGAATGATATCATGGTAAACCGTTACCCATACGATACCGATATCTCCATTACCGGTGTCGGTGAAGAGGAATGCCAGACTGCAATAGAAACATTTGAAAAAGCAATTTCTGACAACAAGGTTCCTGTAGACAAAAAAGCCGAAGAAATTTATCTCACAATCATCAGTCGTATAGATCACGGGCAGATTCAGATCGCTGAGCCAGGTACTTTAACGGAGTCTGGTTCTGTACTGACACTTTCACTTGTGCGTCAGTCTGAATATGAAAAACTCACTGGTACAAATCCGGCATTACAGGATGGAGAGATTCTTGCATGGGCTTCAAAGATGACTGAAAAATCAGATTCTCTCACAGTCAATGATTCTGTTTTCTCTGTGAAAAAATGGCTGGAGAATTCTCCTCTGACCTGCGGTCGCGATATCGTCTATAGAAATGCAGTATTTGTTGTCACTGATTCTGATTTTGAAAAGTTTGATAAAATGCGAACAGAAATGTATAAGAATACCTCAGCTACCCCTGCTGGACAGGATCTGACCGTTCATCTTGGTCTGAATATCACCGGCTCCGATGAAACAAAAATTGCCTATGGTACACCGGTACTGGATGCAATAAAAGCTCTGCAAGATAATGGACAGCTGTCGGATAACTCCTGGATCACTTCCGGAATCCGTGCACAGGAATATGATTCCTACTACGCAGATAACGGTTCCCTTCTGTTCATCGGAATTTTCCTCGGATCACTTTTCCTTCTCGGTACAGCGATGATCATCTACTACAAACAGATCTCGGAAGGATACGAAGACCAGAATCGTTTTGAGATCATGCAGAAAGTAGGACTGAGCCATCGCGAAGTCAAAAGCTCAATCCGACGTCAGATCCTGATGGTATTTTTCCTTCCGCTTCTCATGGCAATGCTTCATATTTCCATGGCATTTCCACTGATCCGCCGGATGCTCCTGCTGTTCGGCATGACAAATACCAGATTGTTCATCGGCTGTACCGCCGGTACGGTGCTGATCTTTGCACTGGTATATGGCCTGATCTATCTTATGACCGCAAAATCGTATTATCATATCGTAGAACGAAGATAACAACATATAAAGTAAGCCCCTCACTTGCAGAATCTCATCTGTAAATGAAGGGCTTATATCATTTCATAATTAATCTAATTTCAAGATCAGATATTCAGAAGGTCGCTGAATACTTTCAATGCTCCGTCTGTCTCGTGTGCAAGAACACGTTTTGCAAGGACTTTACCAAGCTGAACGCCTTCCTGGTCAAAGCTGTTTACATTCCACAGGAATCCCTGGAACATAACTTTGTTTTCGAAGTGTGCAAGGAGTGCGCCAAGGCTTGCCGGATTTACCTGCTCGCCGATGATGATGCTGGACGGACGTCCGCCTTCGAAGTTCTTATTGCGATTGTCATCTGCTTTACCGCATGCAAATGCAACGATCTGAGCTGCTACGTTTGCACAGAGTTTCTGCTGGCTTGTGCTGTCCTGGATCACTACATCTGTACCCATCTGGTTGTTCTTAAATCCGATAAACTGAAGCGGTACGATGTCTGTTCCCTGATGCAGGAGCTGATAGAAGGAATGCTGTCCATTTGTTCCTGGCTCTCCGAAGATAACCGGTCCTGTCACATAATCTACAGGCTCACCGAAACGGTTTACAGATTTTCCGTTGGATTCCATATCAAGCTGCTGTAAATGTGCCGGGAAACGGCTCAGTGCCTGTGAATATGGAAGAACAGCTGTGCTTGGATATCCGAGGATATTTCTTTCATATACACCGATCAGTGCATCCAGCATAGCCGGGTTCTGCATAACATCTTCGTTTTTAGCAAGTTTATCTTCTTCTGCTGCACCTTCAAGGAATTCTGCAAATACTTCCGGTCCGAATGCCAGAGATAACACAGCACCACCAACTGCAGATGTAGAAGAATAACGTCCGCCGATATAGTCATCCATGAAGAATGCTGCGAGGTAGTCATCGCTCTTTGCAAGAGGAGATGTCTCACTTGTAACTGCGATCATATGTTTGGAAGCATCCAGACCTGCATTCTTCAGAGCATCTTTAACAAAAGATTCGTTTGTCAGTGTTTCAAGGGTTGTACCTGATTTGGAAACCAGTACAAAAATGGAATGTGCAACATCGATAGAATTCAGAACTGCTGCCGCATCATCCGGATCTACGTTGCTGATGAATTTTGCTTCCATTTTGAATTTGTCGTTTTTCTTTGCCCAGTTTTCAAGTGCAAGATACATTGCACGAGGACCAAGGTCACTTCCGCCGATACCGATCTGAACAACAGTTGTGAATTTTTCTCCTGCTGCGTTTGTAATCTCACCTGCATGTACTTTATTGGCAAAGTCAGCGATCTTCTGCTGCTGTTCTACATAGAAAGCACGTTTGTCAACACCGTCAGCTGTGACAGTATCACCAAGCTGTCCACGTGTCAGCTGATGAAGAACAAGACGTTTCTCACCTGTATTGATCATTTCGCCATTGTAAAGAGCTGCGTATTTTTCAGTAAGCTGTGCTTCTTTTGCCAGTTTTTTAAGACCTTCCAGCACTTCATCATCTACCTGCTTTGCAGCATAGTTATATGCAAGACCAGCAGCCATCGGTACACTGTAGTTCTTTACACGTTCTGCACCATTTTCTCCGGTCATGGCTTCTACAAGGTTTACTTTTTTTACATTGGAAAGCTCTTTAAATGATTCAAGAGTATCCAGGTTGTTCCAGGTAATCATAATAAGATTCCTCCTTAAAATTAAATGTTCCCGCTGTTTCAGGATTCGTTTCAATCCCTTTGATTATAATATCAAACGAATGTAAATTCAAGTCTGCAAAGAAGGATATCTTACTCTACTCCAACACAATATCCATCTCATGCCAGGCTTCGCCGCCCCACACAGAATCGCCGATTCCATGGTCTTTAAAGCCAAATTTCTTATACATCTCAACCTTATCCGGGAGGCAGGTCAGGATCAGCTTCTTTCTTCCCTTAACCTGTTCTCTTTCCTTATATTGTTCCATCAGTTCTCTTGCCAGTCCCTGGTGTTGGTGCTCCGGCAGCACATCCAGTCCAAGGAGCATAATATTTGTACCAGCCGGATCATGCTGGTCAGCATCCGTAAAAAAGTCATCCGTCAGATGTTCCCGATTCGTTGCCAGACCATTCAGAAAAGCTGCCATCTTTCCGGTTTTTCGGTCTACTGCCACCAGAAAAAGATCCGGTGCATTTTCGATTCGTGGTACCATGTGCTCATATGTACAAGCCTCATTTGGAGGAAAACAGATTGCCTCAATCCTCACTGCCTGTTCAATCTCATCCCGCCTGATATCGCGGAATTCATATTTCTCGTGTAATGCTTTGTTACTTTGTCCCATAATTCTCTCGTTATTGTTTACATAATAAGCAATAACCTTCTTCTCCTTCTCATACCGATCAAGTATGTATTTTTTCTTTACATATAACAAAAAAAAGTATAACATAAAGATATTACAATTTATATAAAGGTGGGCAAATTCATGGACTATACTATTAATACAAAATGCGTGCAGGCAGGCTACACACCAGGAAACGGCGAACCACGTCAGATTCCGATCATTCAGTCAACCACTTACAAATATGATACCAGCGAAGACATGGGCAAGCTCTTTGACCTTGAAGCTGAAGGATATTTCTATTCAAGATTACAGAATCCTACCAACGACTATGTTGCAGCCAAGATCACAGCTCTCGAAGGCGGTACCTCTGGTATGCTGACTTCTTCCGGACAGGCAGCAAACTTCTTCGCTGTCTTCAATATCTGCGAAGCCGGCAGCCATATCGTTTCCTCCTCTTCCATCTATGGAGGAACCTACAACCTTCTTGCAGTTACAATGAAAAAAATGGGCGTAGACGTTACCTTCGTTGACCCGGACTGCACAGAAGAAGAATTAAACGCAGCTTTCAAAGAAAATACCAGAGCTGTTTTCGGTGAATCTATCGCCAATCCGGCACTTACCGTTCTTGATATCGAGAAATTTGCAAAAGCAGCGCACGCACATGGTGTGCCGCTCATCGTAGATAACACCTTCCCAACACCGGTCAACTTACGTCCGATCGAATGGGGCGCAGATATCGTTACACATTCCACAACCAAATATATGGATGGACACGGAGCAGCGCTCGGCGGTGCGATCATCGATGGCGGCAAATTTGACTGGATGGCACATGCAGACAAATTCCCGGGACTCTGCACACCGGATGATTCTTATCACGGAGTTACCTATGCTGAAAAATTTGGAAAAGAAGGCGCTTTCATCACCAAATGTACTTCTCAGCTGATGAGAGACCTCGGCTGCGCTCAGTCTCCACAAAGTGCATTTATTCTGAACCTTGGACTGGAATCACTTCATGTACGTATGCCAAGACATGTTGAAAACGGCCAGGCAGTTGCAGAATTCCTTGAGAAACACGACAAAGTAGAATTCGTAAACTATCCGACACTTCCATCCAACAAATACTATGAAACTGCAAAGAAATATCTGCCAAACGGTGGATGCGGTGTTGTTTCCTTTGAATTAAAGGGTGGACGTGCTGCTGCTGAAAAATTCATGAAAAATCTGAAACTTGCAGCAATTGAAACACATGTAGCAGATGCAAGAACCTGCTGCCTCAACCCGGCAACCTCCACACACCGCCAGATGAATGACGAGCAGCTCGCTGCTGCCGGAATTCCAGCCGGACTGATCCGTATCTCCTGCGGCCTTGAAGATAAAAACGACCTGATCGCAGATATCGCTCAGGCACTGGACGCAATTTAATCGAATTAAGTATATCTCAAAAAAGGAAGAACTCGACTCCGTTCTTCCTTTTTTGTGCTTTATTTTGTGGATTTTTCATATAAAAAAAGCCCCTACAATGCCTTTCGACACCATAGGAGCTTTCTCTGTAATTTTTCTTTATTCTATTCTGCCTTCAGATAAATCTGGAATGCATCATAATTTTGCTCTGGTAATGGAAGCAGGATTCCGGCATGCATCAACGCCGCACCGGAGAAGGTTCCAGCGTCTTCTCCATCCAGCTGCATCTGATAAACCTTTTTCGGATCCAGCCCTTTCCATTTCACGATCTCAGATGCTGCATTTGCATACATATCTGTATAAACGACAGACATGCAGGCCTCACTGCCATCCTGTGCCGCATATTCCCATACAGTATAGTCTCTGTTTTCAAATGGTGAAGTCAGTCTGTAATAATCTCCGAACTGGAACAGTCTTCCATGTTCTTTGAAGAACGCAATCTGTTCTCCCGCCATCTTCTTTTCTTCATCAGTCATCTTACTGAGATCCAGTTCATATCCAAATGTTCCCTGCATTGCACAGATTCCTCTTGTCTTGAATGGTGTCACGCGATGATTCTGATGATTCGGGCAAACCGATACGTGTGCGGAAACAGAAGACATCGGATAGCCAAAGGAAGTACCGTACTGAATACGCAGTCTTTCAATCGCATCCGTATTATCGCTACACCAGATCTGCGGACAGTAATACAACATACCTGCATCAAACCGTCCACCGCCGCCACTGCATCCTTCCAGCAGAAGTTCCGGGAATCTCTGAGTCACAGCTTCCAGTACTTTATAAAGGCCAAGCACATAACGATGTCTCAGTTCCCCCTGACGGTCACGTGGAAGCTTCGCACTGTAAGCAGCCATAAGTGAACGGTTCATATCCCATTTGATATACTGGATATCCGCTTTCTCTACAATATCACAGATCCGCTCTGTCAGATAATCTGTCACATCTTCTCTGGACATATCCAATACCAGCTGGGAACGACTTCTGATCGGCTGTCTTCCCGGTATGACCAGTGCCCAGTCCGGATGTGCCCGATACAGATCACTGTCCTCAGAGATCATCTCCGGCTCAAACCAAAGCCCGAAAGAAAGTCCCATATCATGTACTTCTTTCACCAGCTCAGAAAGGGTTCCGCACAGCTTTTTCTCATTTACAAACCAGTCGCCAAGACCAGAGAAATCATCATCCCTTTTTCCAAACCATCCATCATCCAGTACCAGCATATCCAGATTCAGTTCTGCCGCTTCTTTTGCAATTGCAATCAGATTGTCTTTGTTAAAATCAAAATAGGTTGCTTCCCAGTTATTTACCAGAATCGGCCGCACTCTGTCTTTCCAGCAGCTGCGGATCAGATTCGACACGATTGCCTGATGCAGAGTCTGGGACAGCTTTGAAAATCCATCTGCACTGTATGTCAGACATACCTCAGGTGTGCTGAAGCTTTCACCCTTTTTTAGTTTCCAGGAAAAATCATAGTCATCAATTCCAATGACCAGTCTTGTCTGATTAAACTGATCTACTTCTGCCTGTGCATGAAAACCGCCACTGTACAGAAAAGATGCACTGTAGCACTCACCAGCACTCTCTGTAGTGTCTTTATCCGCAAGAATCACAAAAGGATTATGCTGGTGGCTGGAAGTTCCACGGGTACTGCGAAGCTCCGTGATGCCGTGTGGCAGACTGTTTCTTTCCATCTGACGTTCACCGGCATGTTTTCCATAAAAATGAATCAGATCATATTTTCCCATTCCAAGATCCAGACACGCACTCATAATTCTGGAAATCTGGATATCACCCTCTGTACGGTTTTCGACTACTGCTGCTCTTGTAATGATATCCAGCTCTTCAAAGACTCCATAAAGAAGATGTACATAGACTTCTTCAACAGCATCTTTCAGAACGATCTCCAGTGTCTCTCCTTCTGATTTCTCAGAAGAAAAGAATGCCGGAAGCCCCGGAATATTATATTTTCCTTCTCTTATCTGATAGCTGTCAAAGAAAAACATCCCGTCCTGTACACCGCTTCCAAGGTCTGCTTTCAGACAGTCTACACGATAATCTCCGTCGCCATATACCGGAAACTCCTGCGGAAGAAAATCCAGAGAATATACACGCTCTCTGTCAGTCCCCGGGATATTTCCGCTGAATCCACGGTCTGCCATACGAATCAGATAGGAACAGTCCGTATCATCCGTACGGTTTCCGTAATAAGTGTGAATAAGCATATTCTGCTCGTCCACTTTCATCTGATAAGTACTGTTTTTTGTATGAAGAGTAAAAATCTGATTCTTTATATTGATAGCCATTGTCGTTTTCCCTTTCTGTCTTTTTCAAGAATTATTTTACTGCTCCGTTTACAACACCATTGATAATCTGCTTCTGGCAAATGATATAGAAGATCAGAATTGGTAAAAGTGCCAGGAGATAAGATGCAAATGCCAGGTTATAATTAGTTCCAAACTGCGTCTGGAAATTCAACTGTGCCAGTGGCAGTGTATTCTGATCTGTACCGGACATAATGACCAATGGAGTCATAACATCATTCCAGGTACTCATTGCTGTAAGAACTGCTACTGTTGCATGCATTGGTTTCATATTCGGAAAAATGATTTTCCAGTATGTCTGCCATACACCGGCACCATCCACACAGGCAGCCTCTTCAAGTGCCATAGGTATATTATTCAGATATCCGGAATAAAGCAGTACATTCATCGGCATAAAAAACACAACATACAATACAATAACACCAAAGCGGTTTGCGATTCCTAGCTGTGCAGTTTCTTTTACCAGCGGCATCATAAGAACCGCAAACGGTACAAACATACCACTTACAATGTAATAGTAAGAAATCTTAAATATCTTACGCTGCTTCATCTTTCTTCCGATCAGATAACCGGCAAGTGAATGTATTAATATACATAATACCACAGTTACCCCGGTAATAAGAAGACTGTTTCCAAGAGAATGCCAGAAATCAGTTACACGCATTGCCTCTGCAAAGTTTTCAAAACTCCATTTCTGTGGGAATGCCAGTGCACCAGCTACATCATTTGTCATTTCCGATGGCTTCTTAAATGCAATGATCACTGTCATATACAGTGGAAATAAAACCGTCAGGCAGCCAAGTGCCAGTAAAATATTAATAATCCTGTTTGTAGTCTTACCACGAACAGTGCCTTCTTTTTTCTTTGTTCTGCTCATTATAACTGCTCCTCCTTACTTCCCAGGAATTTCATCTGAAACAGTGATATCGCAACGATCACAATAAAGAATACAAATGCATTCGCACTCTGGAAACCAAACTGTCCTCCACTCATACCATTGTTATAGATCAGATAAGAAATGGACTCTGTGCTCTGTGACGGGCCACCTTTTGTCAAAGACATGATCTGGTCAAATACCATCAGCGCATTTTTCATACAAAGGACAAGGTTAATTGTTACAAATGGCATGATCAATGGAAGTGTAATGCTCTTAAATTTTTTCCATCCGGATGCTCCATCCAGCATACATGCCTCATAAACTTCTTCCGGTACTGTCTGCAGACCGGAAATATAGATAATCGTATTCATTGCGATTCCCTGCCATGCTCCGACGATCACGATTGCAAGCCATGCCCATTTTGTGCTTCCAAGCAGACTCGTTTTCAAGAAACCAATTCCTGTTACTTCTCCGATCGTCGGCAGAATATAGGTAAAAATGAAGCTGAAGATATAACCGACAACCAGACCTCCCAGAATATTTGGTACAAAATAGATTCCTCTGAGTGCATTTTTTCCACGGATCTTGCTGTTCAGTCCCAGTGCCAGGATCAGGCTGAGGAGATTGACCACAATTGTCATAACCAGTGCATATTTAAATGTAAACAGATATGAGTGACCCACACGGGAATCCTGGAAAATTTCTGCAAAGTTCCGCAGTCCTACAAAATCATAACTTCCATATCCGCGGAAGTTTGTAAGTCCGTAATAAAAACCTTTGATCAGCGGTAATGTATTAAAGCAGAAGAAAAGAACCAGAATCGGCGCCAGAAGGCCAAGAAATATCTTTTCATTTTTGCTCCACGCACCATGCTTTTTATTCATGATCATTGCCCTCCTCATATGCTTTTACTTTTGCCACGATATCTCTGTTATAGCGGATCCATTCTTTGTCAAATCGTTTCATAAATGTATCTGTCGCATCAGCACTGCCATCCATCAGATATGTCTGGATCATTGCATCTACCGACATTTCGCTCGGGTAATGATGGTCCTGATAATCCGCTACAATACCATTTTCGATATAATCACGCATTTCTTCCAGCTCCGGAGTAACCTCAAAATCACCTTTTTTACATGGAACAGCACTCTGTGCATTCAGATATTTTTTAATGCTTTCATCTTCAAGCATATAACTGAGCACTTCATAGGCTGCCTCTTTATTTTTACAATCTTTCATCACGCAGAACATCAGATCATTTCCGGAATTCAGCACATTTTTATCCGCATCTTCATTTGCCGGAAATACAAAAGAACCAATATTCATATCCGGATTTACAGATTTGATCTGAGAGATCGCATAGCTTCCAATTGTAAACATCGCAGATGCTCCTCTTGCGAATGCAGTGCAGGCATCGTTATATCCCTGAGACACCGGATCTTTCTGTCCATATGTAAGAAGCGCTTTTTCCTTTTCTGCCACTTCTCTGTAATTTTCTGCAAAAGTTGTTTTTCCACTGTTTACCTGATAAGTCAGATCAGAATCGCACAGACTTACTGCAATTGCATTCCACGGTGCCAGTGTAGTCCATGTATCCTTAAAACCAAAATATAATGGCTGGATTCCTTCTGACTGGATCTGATCACAAAGATTCGTAAATTCTGTCCATGTGGTCGGAACCTCCCAGCCATGTTCTTCAAACATATCCCGGTTAAAAAGAATTCCAGCTGCATTTGCCATATACGGAACGGCATAAACACCATCTTTCGGCACATATTCCAGATCTTTGTTCATCTCAAGATATTTCTCTTTAATATCGTTCAGTCCTTCAAAATCAGAAATATCCATCAGCATGTCTGCATCCAGAAAATTGGAATAATTAATATCCCCGCCAATTCCGATGATATCCGGATTATCCTCGCGGATAAATCTTGTTTTCAGGATTGTCATTGCATCGTTCGGTGAATCAATCTTTAAATAAATATCATCATGTGTCGCATTGAACTCATCCTGAAACTGTTCAAAAATATCTACCGCCTCCGGTTTATACTGTACCATTTCAATTACAGTTTTGCCCTCTGTTTCGTCCTTTCCGGAGCATCCTGTCATAACTGTTCCCATTGCCAGAACTCCCGCAAGGAAAACAGCACCTACCTTATGCTTTCCCATTTGTTTCTCCCTTCTTTACAGCTATTCACTGCCATCCGGCAGTTCAGATTCAGACCGGTCATCTCTGTTTGATTTGATTCTAACACCAAAAGAAAAGCTTCGTACATAGATCGATAACATCAAAATATACCATAATGCGTTATTTCCAGAATAATGTTGATGTTACTACGCATTATGGTATATAATAGTACTAAATAGCGATATTTCGTTAAAATTGTACGATTTCTGTATCTCGTTTTTATGCATATTTTACTATATTTTGTAGGAGGAAATGATAAAAACCATGTCAGATTCTATTTTTCATATATTTTCCGATGAACGTTTTCTTGACCTGACCGTGTATCAGTACGGCTACGAGAAATGTGAACCGCTGCATTCTTATGGTCCATTTGTACGTAATCATTATCTTTTTCACTATATTATTTCCGGCAAAGGAATGCTGAGTGTTACAGAAAAAGATGACAATGCTGTTTACCATATGGAAGCACATTCCGGCTTTCTCATTGAACCGGGGCGTATCAATCTTTACAGTGCTGACCAGAAATTCCCATGGGAATACGTCTGGGTAGAGTTCGATGGACTGCGTGCAAAAGAGCTGATGGAAGAAGCCGGACTGTCCAACGATCATCCGGTCTTTCATCCCATTTCCGATACAGCAGCAGATAAGCTTCGCGATGAAATGCTGCGTCTGACACAATACCCGGACAATTCCCGCCCACTTGGAATCATTGGTCAGTTATATCTTATTATGGATGCCCTTATCCAGGGTTCTTCCAATAAAAAAAGGCTTCAGGGCGGAAAGCTTTCTAGATTTTACGCACAGGAAGCACTTTCTTTTATTGAACAAAATTATGCATTACCTATTACAGTCGAAGATATGGCTAATCGATGCAATCTTGATCGAAGCTATTTTGGTAAAGTTTTCAAAGATATGATCGGACAGTCTCCACAGGACTTCCTGATCCGCTATCGAATGAGTAAAGCAACCTCTCTGCTTACCAGCACCAGCCTGTCCATTGGTGACATCAGCGTTCAGGTTGGATATCCAAACCAGCTTCATTTTTCCAGAGCATTCCGTAACATTTACGGGATGTCACCAAGACAATATCGCCAACAGAACAAATTATTGTCCTGAATCACAGGCAGGTTACGTTTCTGTTTACTTTTCTTCATGATATTGCATTTTCTGCGAAAAGAATAGCTTTTACACCAGTCTGATGGTAACACCTCTTCATCTCAAAATACCGGAACTCTGGTTTTTGACGATGGTACAGATACTGTCTCTTCTTATCTCAGCACTGGCCGCAGCGCAGCCAATCTGCCTGTGTCCCAGATTCTCAAAAAAGCTTCTGACACCAGTGATTATACGGATGTAAGAAATTAAGAACACTGAACATTCAATCTCCAGGATTATCACAGAAATACATCGGTTCAAATGCCTTTAAAGGAACACCTGCAAAAATGAAAGTCTATGTTCCAAGAAAACAGGCCAAAAATTATAAAAAATTATTCCTGAAACGAGGAATGCGCAAAACTGTCACTTTCAAAGGCATTCGATAGGTAGTAAAAAGAAGGAGCAGTCCGAAAATATATTTCAGACAGCTCCTTTTTTTCTGACTTAAGAAGGGGAATTTCTGATATAAATACTGTTCGCCCATATTCTCCCCACCAGCAGTTTTATTTACCTACTGCAGCTCCTTCAATATTGATCTTCCAATCGTGCCTTCCGGCATCTGTACCCCAAAATTTTCTGCAACAGATGCACCGATCACCGCAAATGTATCCTGATTCTCAATAGCTCCTGTTTCTTTCATTTTCTTTGAATATGCAATAAATGGTACATATTCTCTTGTATGATCTGTTCCGGTATAAGTTGGATCATTTCCATGATCCGCAGTCAGAATCAGAAGATCATCCTCTCGCAACTCATTCATCAGAGTTCCGAGTCCACTATCAAACTTCTCAATCTCACGTCCGTATCCTTCCGGATTTCTTCTATGCCCCCACAAAGCGTCAAAATCCACCAGATTCACAAAGCAGAGGCCATGAAAATCTTCTTTACAAATCTCAATCGTCTGTTGCATGCCATGCACAGAACTGTCTGAATGGTAAGTCTGTGTAATTCCCTCACCACAGAAAATATCATTGATCTTTCCAACACCAATCACATCAAGACCTGCATCCTTCAATGCATTTAAGGCTGTTCTTCCAGTCGGTTTCAACGCATAGTCATGGCGGTTGCTGGTTCTCTTAAACTCACCCTTTTTCTTTCCGACATACGGTCTCGCAATAACTCTGCCGACTCTCCACTCATCCTTCATGGTCAGTTCCCTGGCAATCTCACAGCAGCGATACAGGTTGGCAAGATCAAATGTCTCTTCATTTCCACAGATCTGCATTACCGAATCCGCAGAAGTATAGACAATCATCGCTCCTGTATTGATTTCTTCCTCACCAAGTTCCTCGATGATTTCTGTTCCACTGGCACTCTTATTTCCAATCACACGCTTGCCACATCTCTTTTCCAGTTCATCGATCAGTTCTTTAGGAAAACCGGTTTCTGTAAAAGTAATAAACGGCTTCTGTGTATAGATTCCCATCATTTCCCAGTGGCCTGTCATTGTATCCTTTCCATTGCTGGTCTCCCCAATTCGCATATAGCGGCCAATCGGATTTTCCACGCCTTCCATCGTACCACCCTTATGCAGATTCAACATTCCAAGTTTCTGAAGATTTGGAATATCCAAAGTTCCCATCTTATCCAGGATATGTCCGAACGTATCCACACCCTTATCGCCAAATTTCTCAGAATCCGGCATTGCTCCAATCCCCAGTGAATCCAGAACGATCACAAATACTCTCTTATAAGTTTCCATAAACACTCCTTTCTGCCTGTTCCCATCAGGCGAATGTCCGTTAAACTATGCCAGATCTGCCGGTCCAAATCCAAGCGGAAAAAGTTCCCTTAAAGTAAAGACATCGTATTTATCTTTGCTGACTGCCAGAATGATCTGAAATGTTTCCGGATCACAGAACTCCATCATGACCTGTCTGCACACACCACACGGTGCCGCATACCCTGTCAGAACTCCATCCCTGCCGCCTACAACACAGATTGCCTGAAATTCCTTTACTCCTTCACTGACTGCTTTAAAAAAAGCAGTCCTCTCAGCACAGTTTGTTGGTGTATAAGCAGCATTTTCAATATTACATCCTGTATAATACGTGCCATTCTTTGCCAAAAGTGCCGCTCCCACATGAAAATGTGAATATGGCGCATAAGAATAACCCAGCTGTTTTATCGCCAGATCGATCATTTCTTCAATCTGTTTTTTGTCCATTCTCCTGCCTGCCTTTCCTTCTGTATAGATTATCTTTTTATATAGATCAAGTGCATCCTTTGTCTCAAATGCTTTTGTCTTTGTTGTCATCTTTCCTTGGCCTTATCTGCGCGGATCAGCTCACGGATTGCCTGCACCGCAACCTGGATTGCCTTATCTGTATCATGTACTACCGGATTTTCCAGTCCTAACTTTTCTCTTTCCTGATTTGCTAATACCAGGAAGCAGGAGCCGGCACGTACTCTTAAATGGCTTGCTACTACAAAAAGTGCTGCAGATTCCATCTCGGAAGCAAGGCAGCCCAGACGTTTCCATGCTTCCCATTTATTCATCAATTCATAGCTGACCGGTTTGGTTTCCGGTTCATGCTGCCCATAAAATGCGTCCTTGCACTGTACTACACCTGTGTGGAATTCACAGCCTTCTTTTTTGGCGCCTGTCACAAGAGCATTGGTCACTTCCAGATTTGCTACTGCCGGAAATTCAATCGGAGCATACTCTTTGCTGGTGCCTTCCATACGAATCGCACCTGTCGCAATAACAACATCTCCACTCTTCACTTCTGTCTGCATTCCACCACAGGTTCCGATACGGACAAACGTATCTGCACCACAGCGATAAAGCTCTTCCATTGCAATAGAAGCAGATGGGCCACCAATACCGGTAGAAGTTACGCTCACCTTTACTCCATCCAGTGTCCCTGTATAAGTTACATATTCTCTGTTATCAGCAACAAAAACCGGATCATCAAAATACTGTGCGATCTTTTTGCAGCGTTTCGGATCTCCCGGTAAGATCACATACCGTCCGACTTCTCCTTTTCCAACCTGAATATGATACTGCTTGCTTGCATCTTCTGAATAATTTTTCATGTCTGATTCCTCTCTTTCTTTATCTCTGTCCCTTATCGTATGGAATTCCTTCTGCCTTCGGTGCTCTTGATTTCTGAGAAATAAAAGCAAGCACGACAAGAGAAACAATATAAACTGCCAGGAAGTTTTAATGCTACAAGCGGTGCAGATCCACCGAATTTTTATTCTGTCACCCGCATTTGTTATATGTGAACTACTCGGCAACTGAGTTACCAGAGCATCTGAAATCTGGCGGGATACCGCCTTTTTTCAGGGTGCGTCCATAACACCAATACTGCTCGCCATTCGACTATGCAGCTACTTTTATTATTTCTGGTGTTTTTAGTCCGGTTACGGACATTTCCTTCTGTTTTCCGGATACGGAAAGATGTTTCCGCAGGATATTAAATGCGCCTACTGCATCTGCGTTAAATCTTACTCCATCAGTTATATACATACCACGTTCTTTTCGATTTGATGCTTCTGCATGTCTTTTTGATACTTCTGGTGATAACGGGCTGCACTGACTGGTATAGCTTTCCTCCTGTTTTATCAATTGTATCCCATACAGTTTCAGCTTATATTCCAGCATGATATACAGCCTGTTATATGGCAGTCCGTGAAACTTCTGGTTGGTCTTATGTCCCATATCTTTCTCTTTACGGATGTTTCGGATGTCTCCCACAACCACACATCGGATATCTTCTTTTCTGCAGTATTCTGCGATCCATCTGGTTGTTTTATGAAGGTAATCCTTCACTGCATTCTGCTTTTTCCTGTAAAGTCTCTGGATATGTTTCGATGATTTTGGATATTTTATTCCTCTTTCCGACTGCTGTGCATACCATACGGACTGCACTCTGGCGATCTCTTTATGAAAATATCTTTCCAATGAAAGGTATTTTCTTCCCAGGATAAAAGTCCTGCCGTTTCCGGAATCATAACAGGTCATCAGATTATGAAGTCCAAGATCAATAGATAAATAATGTCCATTCTGAGAAATCTGTTCCGGCTCTTCAATCTCATAGATAACAATAAGGTCGCATTTTCCGTTTTCCGGTGGATAGATCCGCAGCTGCTTTATATGATCCATGTTCCTGAAAATCTTATTTTCAAGATATAGAAATTTATCATGGATCCCGTATGTTTCTTCCATGTAGCTTTTCAGATCCTTTGGCAGAGACAGCCGCAGCTGGTCTGAACCTTTCTCATGCCGGATCCCCATCTGCATGTATGTAACCGGGATATTGTCCTGTTTAAAACGGGGCGGATTCGGATCTTTGATCCCTCCGGTCTTTTTCAGGACATAAAAAGATTTCCATGCTTTATCCAGCTGCTTGCAGGTCTCCTGCGCTGTCTGTGACGGAAGCTGTTTATACCACAGATTTCCTTTATGTGCTTTTTTCTGATAATACCAGTCAGGATACTTTTCCAGTCCCAGTTCTTTATAATGATGGCGTTCATAGTTGCAGACATTCCAGAGTTTGGAAGCCGCATAACACATATGCCCTATAATGTTGGAATATTCCGGACAGATCTTTAACGATGTTCTGTGTGACAGCAGCATTCCTCTCCCCTCCTTCAGACAGCTATGCAGATGGAGTTTTACACTCCACCCTGATTTAATACGATTTGCTCTGATGTTCAATATAACGGCGGATATTTTCTTCAGATACTGATC
>ENA-OPDW01000376-OPDW01000376.1-human-gut-metagenome-genome-assembly--contig:-NODE-376-length-36315-cov-6.418781_pt1 | contig 36315 bp, 36 predicted proteins | sample MGYA00241264_ERZ501508 | MGnify/ENA primary metagenome ERZ501508 (study PRJEB25962, sample SAMEA2042575) | human gut metagenome | biome: human gut; feature: human-associated habitat; material: faeces...
AAAGTGAGGTGACCGTACATGCAGAGTGAAGTGAATCAGGAAGAAAATTTGAATAGAATTATTACGGTTCCTAATCTTCTTTCTTTTTTTCGGCTTTGTCTGATTCCGGTAATTATATGGAGTTATTGTGTAAAGAAAAATCCTCTGTTAGCTGGTGAAATCTTATTGCTGTCTGGTCTTACGGATCTTGCTGATGGATATATCGCAAGAAGATTCCATAGGATTAGTAATTTAGGAAAAATACTTGATCCGGTGGCTGATAAGCTGACACAGGCAGCGATGTTAATCTGTCTGTTTACTCGTTTTCCGCATGTGCTTCTTTTAATCGTAATAATGGCAGGTAAGGAGCTGTATATGGTAGTCAGTGGATGTCTTGTGATACGAAAGACAGGAAAAGTACATGGTGCAGACTGGCATGGAAAGATAGTAACCTTTTTATTATATGGAACTGCAGCGGTGCATATTATATGGTTCCACATTACACCGATGGTATCAGATCTGTTGATTGGTTTGTGCGCTATAATGATGGTCATATCGGTCGCTCTGTATATTATCCAGAATACCAGGACTCTTAAGGGAGAGACTGTATAAGCAATTTTATATTGCAATGACTAGAAAAATATTTAGGAGAAGATAGATATAAACAGTAAGTCAAACACACAAACTATCAGGGGTACGTAAACTATTTAAGTATTGTAAATTCTATTCAGGTAAAGAGCCGGAATTTGTTGAGGGAGATGTGTTCCGGATTACAGTGCCGTTGGATGACGAATATTCTTTTGATTATGGATCAATAACTGGTAATAGAAGTGCAATTGAGAAAAATGATAACATAAAAAATGTTGAAGAAGTGCCGATTGAAACGGAAGAAGTGCCGATTGTCAATCTGAGTACACAACAAAGAACTATATTTCAATTTGTGAAAGAAAACGGAAAGATTACATCAAGCCAGGTAGAAACATTATTGGAAGTGAAACAGAGACGAGCAAGAAGTATTCTTAGTGGAATGGTTGAGTTAGGAATATTAGAACGCCAAGGTTCATATAGAAGAACAACATATGTATTAAAAGATGAATTTCGAAACCGAGAACTTGAATTTGGAATAAAAAGTAGGTGATATGCAATGGAGATAATATGTTTTCATAATCCAGAAGAAGAGAATGGATACCTTAGTAATTGGTATCTGTCAGATTTTAGTATAGATGGAATTAAGTTTTCTTCAATGGAACAATATATGATGTATCAGAAAGCAAGCTGTTTCCATGATGAGGAGATAGCAAATAAAATATTGCATACAGATAATGTGGCACGTATTAAACAGATGGGACGGGCAGTAAAAAAATATGATGACAATTACTGGAGTGGAGTACGACAGATTATTGTATATAAGGGACTTCAGGCAAAATTTTCTCAGAATGAGGAATTAAAAGAGAAGCTGCTTGGCACAAAAGACGCAATATTGGCAGAATGTGCAGTGAAAGATAGAATATGGGGAATCAGACTGTCTATGATGGATTGTAGCCGATTTGAAAAGGATAAGTGGAGAGGTCAAAATCTGTTAGGGTATTCATTGATGATGGTACGAGAGGATTTATAAAGAGAATACGATTATAGCTGCATTTTTTCAGGAATATTGGTTATGCGGATCAACTTGGATTTGAAAAAGTGCCGATTGAAACTGAGAAAGTGCCGATTGATAACTTGAGTACGCAGCTAAGGAGTATATTTCAATTTGTGAAAGAAAATGGGAGATTTATAGAATATAATAAAATTAGCAGGAGGGCTGATTTATGTGTCAGATAATATTAAGTATATCGGATGAAGTTCTTTATGATACAAAAATGAGCCATGAGCAGGTGAATCAGTTTGCAAGACAAGCCTATTTTCTTAAAATCTCATGTGGTGCTTCTATTTCATTTGCCAGGGTATGCTCTGTTAATTCTGACATCAATTTCAACTTTTTATTGATCAGCGGCCGCATACAGTTAGGAACATGTTCCTGATGCGCTCTGTGGATTGCTACACATTCCTTACAATTTCCATGGTAGCGACAGGCTTTCAAGCAAGGACAGTGATCTTTATCTTTGTATTCTTTACGAAATTCTGCTGCAAATTCTTCTTGCAGTCTCAGCCCTTCGGCACGGTTTCCTTTATGAAATTCTGCCATTGCATCCAGTTCTTTTTGGTTTTCTTCAATCTTCATATTACTAAAATTCCTTTCCTTTTTCATGATTAAATTCTGTAATCATTTTTATCTGGAAACATATTTTCCATTTCCAATTTTTTAACATTAATGTCTATTTCAGGCATTTGATATTTTACCTTACGCTGCGTCCGTTTCGGATTTCTTTTGGTATCTTTTACAACAGCTTCAACAGCAGGACTGAATTTCAAACTGAAGAGCAAAAAATCTGACAACATATTATAGCACAAAATGAAAGTGACATGAAGAACTGATTGAAATGTTTCTGGTTTTTCTAACTTTATAATAATAGTTGACAAATAATAAATATTTCCCTATAATCGTTCTAAAAAGAACGATAAGGAGGAGGAAATGTATTTTTGGGATAAGCATAAAACAATAATAAGTTATTATGAGTTGCTTTCAGGCGCGGTATGTGACCGGTATGAGTTAACACAGATGGAATATGACATACTTATGTTCTTGCATAATAATCCGCAGAATAATACTGCAGCAGAAATCGTAAAGATTAGAAAATCAACAAAATCTCATGTGTCCACTTCGTTGAAAACCTTGGAAAACAAAGGACTTGTTGAAAGGAAACAAAGTAAAGAGAATAAAAAGCATATTGAAATCTTTTTGTTGGATAAGGCAGAGCTAATTGTGGAAGCAGGATTAAATGCACAAAAAGAGTTTGCGAAAAATGTTTTAAGTGGAATGACAGATGAAGAGAAGCATATGTGTAAGAAGGTATTTGATAAAATCTGTAATAATGCAGAAAAATGTTTAAGGGAGCATAAGGAGCAGGATTTATAATGAAAGAGAACAGTTACAAACCACAGATGCCAGATGTAATGGAAGCAATATTTGATGCAGCATATTTGCTTTTTGATCTGGTTGCAGCAATTTTATTTTTTACATTTTCAAATGGAAATGTGTTGTTTATTCTTTATGGAATATTGACATTGACACTTTGTGGAGGAGATGCTTTTCATCTGGTACCAAGAATTATCCGGGCAGTGCATGGAAATAATGATAAAATAAAGAGACAGTTAGGGATTGGATTGCAAGTATCATCTATCACAATGACAGTATTTTATATTATGTTGATGTATATCTGGAAATTAACATTCCCAGAATTAAAAATGCCAGTTATCATTGAAGCTATCATATGGATATCGGCAATCGTCAGAATTGTGATATGCATATTTCCACAGAATAACTGGTGTACGGATGAAGGCAATATGAAATTATCTATTATTAGAAATGCAGTCTTTGCAGTGACTGGCGTAGGAGTAATTATCCTGTATATCATATCGGGAAATACTTATGGATATCATATGACAAGAATGATTGCAGCTATCATTATTTCTTTTGGCTGTTATCTTCCGGTAACTTTATTTAGTAAAACAAAACCAAAGGTTGGATTATTAATGATTCCAAAGACTTGTGCATATATGTGGATTATTGCAATGGGACTTCAGCTTTTATTTTGACAAAATATAGCAAGAATGCCTCTTCCTCTACAGGTGGGAGCAAGTTACTTGATTGTGGATTTAGGAGAGCCGGGAAACCGACTCTCTTTTTGGGAGTATAGTTGCACTGGTGTGGAAAAAAATGTATACTTGTAACAGAAGCGGGAAAGCAATAATTGAGATAATATGGAAGGACAACAATTTTATGAATGACGAGAGATATCTGGAATTATTAGCGGAGAAATATCCGACAGAACAGGCTGTCAGCAGGGAAATTATCAACCTGACGGCAATATTAAGTCTGCCAAAAGGAACAGAACATTTTATGAGCGATCTTCATGGCGAATATGAAGCGTTCTGCCATATTTTAAATAACTGTTCCGGTGTTATCCGGGAAAAAGTAGACCTGCTGTTCGGTGAGACACTTTCTGATTTTGACCGCGAGGAAATCTGTACATTGATCTATTATCCGGTGGAGAAGCTGGAACTTGTGCGGAAAGAAGGAAAGAATAATGAGGAGTGGTATCGTGCAACACTTGGAAAACTGATTGATATCGCGCGGCTTCTTTCTTCAAAATACACACGTTCTAAAGTTCGTAAGGCAATGCCGAAAGAGTATGCATATATTTTAGATGAGCTGATTCATGTACAGAAAGATGAAGATGATAATCAGGTAGTTTATCACAGAAATATTCTAGATACGCTTCTGGAACTTGACAATGCAGATGAATTTATTGAAGTGCTGGCAGGACTGATTAAACGTCTTGCAGTGGATCATTTACATATTGTGGGAGATATATTTGATCGTGGTGCATGTGCAGACCGGATCATGGATCTTCTGATGCAATATCACTCCCTGGATATTGAGTGGGGGAACCATGATATTCTTTGGATGGGAGCGGCAGCGGGAAGCAAGGCATGCATTGCAACGGTTGTCCGAAATAACCTGAAATATAATAATACGAAGATTCTTGAGAATAGTTATGGAATCAGTTTGCGGAATCTGGCTCTTTTTGCAGAAAAGATATATCCGAGCGAGGAACCAATGAAAGCTGCATTAAAAGCGATTTCTGTCATGCTTTTTAAGTTGGAGGGACAGGTAATCTTAAGGAATCCGGATTACAATATGACAGACAAGCTGCTTCTTCACAAAGTAAATGTGGAAAAGCAGACAGTAGAAATTGATGGAACTGAACATGCAATTAAAGAAGAGGCATTTCCGACAGTGAATTTTGATTCGGGCGATATAGAAGATGTTTATCAGTTGTCTGAGGAAGAAGAACAGGTGATGGAAGGGCTTCGTATGGCATTTGTGAACAGCATACGTCTCAGACAGCATATTGAATTTCTGTATCAGAAGGGAAGTATGTATCGCATTTTTAATGGGAATCTGCTCTATCATGGCTGTGTGCCATTAGATGAAAGTGGTAATCTGGAAGGCGTTGCATTTGGCAAGAAGAGATATCATGGAAGAGAGTATCTGGATTACGCGGAGAGAATTGCCAGACGGGCGTGGTCAAAAGATGTCAGACAAAAAGACCGTGATTTTATGTGGTATCTCTGGTGTGGAAGAAAATCCCCTCTTTCCGGAAGAAATATTAAGACATTTGAGCGGACTTATGTACTGGATGAAAATACGTGGTTTGAACAATCAAATCCATATTATAAATTCTATCATGAGGAGAAAGTCTGCAATATGATTCTTCATGAATTTGGATTGTATTCCGAGAGCTCTCATATTATCAATGGACATACGCCAGTCAGAACATCAAAGGGAGAACATCCGGTACGGGCCAATGGGAAACTGCTTGTCATTGATGGAGGCTTCTGTAAGAGTTATCATAAGACGACTGGAATAGCAGGGTATACACTGATATTTAATTCTCATGGAATCAGAATCAAATCACATCAGCCATTTCAAAGTGTGTATGCCGCTCTGGAAGAGAATAAAGATATTGAGTCAAAGTCAGAGTTGGTGGAAACAGAGAAGGAGCGATTGATGGTCCGGGACACAGATAGTGGGAAGAATAAAAGAAGATATTGATGGCTTGAAGATGCTATTGCAGGCATATAGAAATGGTGATTTTGAGATTTAACTTTTAGTAGGTGTGTAATAGGTATTTTGATAGAAAATGCGTGGACAGAGGAAGTTGACTTTGCCCACGCATTTTTTTGCATTTTTAGAATTATACACGGTCATGGTTGATTTCTTTATAATAAAGTTGAGAGATTTTAGCTTGCTCAGAAGACTGACCGAGAATCCACATTAATTTTGCAACGATAGATTCTGTTGTCATATCGTCGGATTGAAGAATTCCAGGGTGATCACTGTATTTTTTACCGACCTGATAGACACCGAGATCACAGCCTTCTTCAGGTACTTGTGTTGTGACAGCAATTGTTTTGCCGGAATCTACCCAGTGGAAGATTGCCTGTTCAAATGAGTCATCGTAAGCAGGGATGCCACCGATACCGAATGTCTCCAATATGATTGCGTCATAATGATCGAAGAGGAGAGAGAAAATCTCTGATTTTACTTCCGGAGTCAATTTTAATACGAAGACACGGTCATTTAGACGGTCATATGTAATCAAATCTTCCGGGGCAGGAAGAGCTTCGGTGTAATATCGGATAATACGGTTATCTCGAATAATTGCAAGCTCTGGAAAATTCATACTTTCAAATGCATCAAAACTTCTTGTACGTTGTTTTCGACCGCGTGTCCCAGAAACAACTTTTCCATTGAAAACGATACAGACATTACATGATTTTGCATCGGCAGCATATAAAATACTCTGGTAAAGATTAATTTTTGCATCTGTGTATGGATTTCCCATAGGTTTTTGGGAGCCAGTCAAAATGATAGGTTTTTTGCTGTTCTGAATCAGATAAGACAGAGCAGCAGCAGTATATGCCATAGTATCAGTTCCATGCAGGATTACAAATCCATCGTAGCAATTGTAATGTTCCATAATGGCATCACGGATCTTGAGCCACTGACAAGGTCGCATGTTTGTGCTGTCAATATTCATAAGCTGGATAACGTCCAGTGTACACACGTTACGAATTCCCGGAATATCGGATACAAGTTCTTCACCGCTCATAGCCGGAGTAAGACCAAGTTCACCTTCTTTTGAAGCAATTGTTCCACCTGTGGCAATTACAAGAATATGTGGTTTTTCCATATCTTCTGAAAATTGCAAGGTATTACTTTCTATATGATTAGAAGCCATAAATTTAATCTCCTGTAAAAATATTTGTCTACTTTGACGTTTTTTTATTATAACATAAGACCAGATTTGACAAAAGTACTTATTGTGAGATACAATAGAAATCAGAGTCCCATGAAGATATGAGAATGGAGGCGCAATTATGAAAGAGAAGATAATACAGGGCGGTATTGTGAACGGCGTTAAGATGCTGGTATGTCCGACTTGGGAAGAGGATTTTCAGAATGAGATCCATAAGACCGGAGGCTGTCTTAGAATCAGCATGAATTATTCGGCTGTTGATGTTTCTTATTGGAAAGAACTGGAAGAGATAGCTGAGAGATATGGATATGATCTGGATGAGGAAGCCAAAGAGATTATAGATGAATATGTAAAAAAATATGAACAGTTCGATGATATGATCTGGATGAGTGGAGAGACTGAGATTGGGTTCGAGGCTTTTTGCCGGACACTTGCGAAAAAAGCAGGGATATCACCGCGTCAGGCAAAAGAATATGTTGTGTCAAATCTGCATAATCTGGAGCATGAAGAAGCAGTAGATGCATTGCTTCTGGCTTTGCAGATCATAAAATCAGAAAATGGACTGGAAGGGACACAGTGGAACAAACCGACCTGTGATTTTCTGAAGAAGGAATTTGAAAAGATGCTCGGACTAAACGACGGGCAGGCAAACGCATGATACATCAGATAGCAGCAACGCTGCTACTTATGATAGTATTTGGAACTTTATATGGTGCCCTTCGGGATCGCTACCCGAAGGGTTCTTTAGTATTTAAAGCGTCAGCAACCTGTATGGCGGTCTGGAATTGTGGAAGCGGTCTGGCAGCGGGAAAACAGGGATTTTCAGACTGGATGATATTTGTCGGTCTTTTGTTCTGCGTGCTTGCAGATGTGCTTTTAGAATTGGAATTTTTATGGGGAGTCGTTACATTTGGTATTGCACATTTTTGTTTTATTGCAGGAATTTACAGGATAGAAGGGATTCAAATTGGCAGTATTCTGGGAATACTTGGAATATACGGCGTGTTTCTTATGATTTTTCATAAAGGATTGCCGAAACTTGGGAAATTAAAGATTCCTGTACTTCTCTATGCAGCGGTCTTAAGTTCTATGGTATCTATGGCAGTTAGTGCAGCGGTTATTGTACCAGGAAGAAGCAGATATTTTCTGGCAGCAGGCGCCTGTGCATTTCTTATATCAGATAGCCTGATTGCAGTAAGAACTATTGAGAAAAAGCAGAGTCTTCTGATGGGTGCTGTGTTACTCATATTGTATTATGGTGCAGTTTATATGATGGGGATGTCAGTCTATATGCGCTAATTCTTGCAGTAACAATGTTGGAGAATTTTTGAATAATTAGGATGATATAAATTATTAAGAGCGCTTCATCAATTTTTTTGTTTTGATGAAGCGCTCTTAATTTCTCTCTTCTGAGTACATTGGACTATACCTTTCGGTTGATAACCTGTCCTTTCTTTTTATTATGGGGTGTTTCTTTTATGTTCCTGGTGGTTTATCCTCCTTTCGGATTTCTAGTTTTTTTATTTTTAATTTCTTCTTTTGTTTGACTATAATATATCACTTAATAATGAAAATGTCAATATAAAAATTGAAAATAATAAAAATAAAATCATAATATCAGATAATAGCGAAATTCAGATTGAAAAAATAGATTTTGTTAATGGGAATAAGACATTGAAACAAGAATGTCGAGGTTATTATTGAAGAGATAAATAAAATACGAAAAGGTCAATAGAAGAATTTATGCAATATTTATAGAAAATATGCTATAATAATTTGAATTGCGCAAGGAGGAAGAGAGATGAAACCAAAGAATGCAGTTATGTTGTTACTGACTTCTCTGATTTGGGGAACCGCATTTGTTGCTCAAAGCGTAGGAATGGACTTTCTTGAACCATTTACATTTAACGGAGTGCGAAGCTTTATTGGAGGAGTGACGCTTTTGCCGTGTATCTGGTTGTTGGAAAAGATGAATGGGAAACCGGAAGTGGACGGAACAAGAAAAGATCTGATTCAGGGAGGAATTGCCTGTGGTCTGCTTTTATTTGCAGCAAGCAGCCTCCAACAGATGGGGATTCAGTACACAACAGCAGGAAAGGCGGGATTTATTACCGCATTTTATATTGTGTTTGTTCCGGTTCTTGGGATATTTTTAAAGAAAGCAGCAGGTTGGAAAGTGTGGATGTCAGTATTTCTGGCACTGATAGGGCTGTATTTCTTATGTATTAAAGAAGGATTTTCAATTGGCAAGGGCGACATTATGATTTTTGCCTGTGCATTGGTTTTTGCAGTACATATTCTGGTGATTGATTATTATTCACCAAAAGTAGATGGTGTGAAAATGTCATGTATCCAGTTCTTTGTGTGTGGAATTGCATCACTGCCGTTTATGTTCCTGACAGAAACGCCGCAAATTGGAAATATATTAGATGCCCGGATGCCGATTTTATATGCGGGAGTCATGTCCTGTGGGGTGGCATATACATTACAAATCCTCGGACAGAAGCATGCGAATCCGGCGATTGCATCACTGCTTTTAAGTATGGAATCTTGTTTTTCTGTACTTTCCGGCTGGATAATATTAGGAGAAACACTGTCAGCGAGAGAAGGAATAGGCTGTGTGTTGATGTTTGTGGCAATTATACTTGCACAGCTTCCGGACAAGAGAGAAAAATTAAAAAATGGGCAGGCATAAAAGGATTATGTAAATACAAAAGACAGGAGAGAGAAAATGAGATTCGTAATTCAGAGAGTGTTAGAAAGTGAAGTAAAGGTAGATGGAGAGAGCCTTGGAAAAATCGGGAAAGGATTTATGGTTTTAATCGGAGTCAGCAATGATGATACAAAAGAAGTGGCTGACAAGATGGTAAAGAAAATGTTAGGACTTCGTATTTTTGAAGATGAACAGGGAAAAACCAATCTGTCACTGGATGCAGTAGGAGGAGAACTTCTTCTCATCTCTCAGTTTACATTATATGCAAACTGCAAGAGAGGAAACCGGCCAAGCTTCATCGAAGCCGGAGCACCGGATATGGCCTCGGAAATGTATGAATACATTATTGAAAAATGTAAGGAACAGGTAGAGGTTGTAGAAAGAGGAAGATTCGGAGCGGATATGAAAGTCAGTCTTATTAATGACGGACCATTTACAATCGTGTTAGATTCTGAAACTTTATAAAATGTAATCCTTGAATGCCAACAGGGCCGGGATGCAGTACATTTGTAATTATGTATTGTGTTCCGGTCCTGTTATTGCATCTATATATAAAGCAATCACAAATATGATCCCGTCATGGATAATTATAAAAAAATAATAAACCCTATTGACATTTACCTTCAAAGTGATTATTCTAACCGTTAGGCATTTAATAATTAGGTGGCTAATTATTAAACGGTGAATTGATTTTACAAAAAGTTCAAAACAAATAAAAAGAACTTTGAATTGGGAGGTGAGAAAACTGTGAATGATAAATGGATGGATTCTGGATTTATGCTGATTCAGCAGGTGGCGCATCTTGCTAAATACCAGACTTTGAAAGAGATGGAATCCTGCGGATTAAAACCAAATCAGGCAGGAATATTGGTTGTGTTGCGAAGTGAAGGAGGATTATCCCAAAAAGAGCTTGCTAAGCGCATGGGAGTGACGCCACCGTCTATGACTGCGGCGCTGAAAAAAATGGAAAAACAAGGATATGTTCTGCGGGAGCAGGATGAGAAAGACCAGCGGATTACGAGGATTCGAATATCTGATCAGGGAATTGAGTGTCTGAATGGACTTCAGCATATGATGCGAAATCTGGAGAAAAGGCTGTATGAAGGTATTTCTGCAGAAGAACGGCAGGAAATGAAGGAGACGCTTTTAAAAATGAGAGAAAATGTGCTCAGGTACAAAGAGTTTCAAGGAATGGATATGTGTGAGATCATGGAGAAGACCAGACCGCCGAAAATGCCGGAAAAATCGATTTAATAGAAAAGAAAAATTTCATTTATTATAGTAATAACGAGAAAGGATAAGACAGCTTATGAGAAAATTATTTCAGTTTTTAAAGCCATATGCACCACGGGTACTTCTGATATTATGTGTCCTTGTCGTGCAGGCTTACTGTGATCTGTCTCTGCCGACCTATACTTCGAATATTGTAAATGTAGGAATTCAGCAGAGCGGTATCGATGAGGAAATTCCGGAGAATATTTCTGAAGAAGAAATGAACCGGCTGCTATTGTTTGTGTCGGAGGACGACAGGCAGGATATTCAGGATGCATATGAAAAAAGTAGTGAAAGCTTTGATTACGATGGAGAAGTGCTGACACTGAAAGATTCAGTGAAATCAGATAATGAAAAGCTTGATGCACTTACAGAAGAGATGAAACTTCCGATGATGCTGACTGCCGGATTTGAGAATGGCAGTGATACAACAAAGCAGATGGAAGGGCAGTTAAAAGAGCAGATGAGCCAGGTTCCGGGAATCGAGAAGATGTCTGTGTTTGACATATTTGGCATGATGGATGATACGCAGAGAGCAGCAATTGTTGATAAGATTACGGAGCAGATGGATAAGATGCCGGATTCGATTCTTGATCAGGCAGCAATTTCTTATGTGAAATCCACGTACGAACAGATTGGTCTGGATACCGGACATATGAGTACGGTGTATATTTTAAAAACAGGTGCAAAGATGCTGGGACTTGCAGCACTTGGCATGGCAGCAAGTATTCTTGCCTGTCTTATGGCATCAAGAGTTGGAGCTAAGGTCGGACGTGGACTCAGACGTGATACCTTCCGCAAAGTCATTGGATTTTCTAACGCAGAGTTTGACAAATTCTCGACCGCATCATTAATTACAAGAAGTACCAATGATATTCAGCAGATTCAGCTTCTGACAGTCATGATTCTTCGTATTGTGCTGTATGCACCGATCATGGCAATCGGAGGAATTTTGAAAGTATCTAAGACAAATGTGGATATGTTCTGGATCATAGGCCTGGCAGTGCTGCTTATTGTTATGGTTGTGGCAGTGCTTTTCATTGTAGTTATGCCGAAATTCAAAATCGTACAGAACATGGTAGATAAACTGAATCTGGTCAGCCGAGAGATTCTGACCGGACTTCCGGTTATCCGTGCGTTCCATACAGAGAAACATGAGGAAGAACGTTTTGACAAGGCAAATAAAGACCTGACAAAACTGAACTTATTTGTCAACCGTGCCATGACATTTATGATGCCGACTATGATGCTTGTGATGAATGGGATTACCGTTCTGATTGTGTGGGTCGGTGGACACAGTATTAATGACGGAGCAATGCAGGTCGGAGATATGATGGCATTTATCCAGTATGCAATGCAAATTATTATGTCATTCCTTATGATCTGTATGATTTCGGTTATGCTTCCAAGAGCAGCAGTTTCTGCAGAGCGTGTGGATAAAGTCTTGAAGAGCGAGACAAAAATCCATGATCCAAAGGAGCCAAAGACACTTCCTAAAAACGGCAAAGGCGAAGTTGCATTTGAACATGTATCCTTCCACTATCCGGGAGCAGAAGAAGATGTACTGCATGACATTACATTTACCGCAAAACCGGGAGAAACGACAGCATTTATCGGAAGTACCGGATGTGGTAAATCTACACTGGTCAACCTGATTCCGCGATTCTATGATGTGACAGAAGGAAAGATTACGATTGACGGACAGGATGTAAGAGATCTGACACAGCATGAACTTCGTGATAAACTGGGATATGTTCCACAGAAAGGAGTGCTGTTCTCAGGAAATATTGCTTCTAATATTATGTTCGGTAATCCGGCTGGAAGTGAGCAGGAGATGACAGAGGCGGCTCAGATTGCACAGGCTGTCGAATTTATCGACACGAAGCCGGAACGCTACAAGAGCCCAATCTCACAGGGAGGTGCCAATGTTTCCGGTGGACAAAAACAGAGACTTTCCATCGCGAGAGCCATAGCAAAACACCCGGATGTATACATTTTTGATGACAGCTTTTCTGCACTGGATTACAAGACAGATACAGTTCTAAGAAGCGCATTAAAAGAAAAGACAACAGACAGTGTCGTTCTGATCGTGGCCCAAAGAATCAGTACAATTCTTCATGCAGAGCAGATCATTGTTTTGGATGACGGTAAGATCGTTGGAAAAGGAACGCATGAAGAGCTTCTGAAAACTTGTGATGCCTACTATCAGATTGCAGCGTCCCAGTTGTCGGAGAGTGAATTAAAAGAAGCAATGAAGGAGGAAGACTAATATGCCAAGAGGACGTATGGGTGGCAGACACGGTATGAGCACCGAAAAAGCCAAAGATTTTAAAGGTACCATGAAGAAGCTTATGGGATATCTTACACAGTATAAGATAGGTCTTCTCCTTGTAGTGATATTTGCAATAGGAAGTACTATATTTAATATTGCAGGACCGAAGATTCTTGGAAAAGCAACAACAGAACTATTTCATGGACTGATAAGTAAAGTTTCCGGTGGAAGTGGAATTGATTTTGATAAGATCGCAAAGATTCTCATCGGACTGATGTGCCTGTATGTGTGCAGTGCATTATTCTCATTTATCCAGGGATACATTATGACAGGAGTTTCCCAGAAACTGACTTACAGAATGAGAAAAGAGATTTCGGAAAAGATTGACAGACTTCCGATGGGATATTTTGACAAGATGACACATGGTGAGATTCTTTCACGAATTACAAATGATGTGGATACTTTAAGTCAGAGTCTGAACCAAAGTGCGACACAGGTTATTACTTCTGTTGCGACAATCATTGGAGTACTGGTCATGATGCTCAGCATCAGTCCGCTTATGACAGTGATCGCAATTTTAATCCTTCCACTTTCCATGGGGCTGATCGGAATGATCGTGAAGCGTTCCCAGAGATATTTCAAGGAACAGCAGGAGTATCTTGGATATGTTAATGGACAGGTAGAAGAGGTCTATGGCGGACATAATATTGTAAAGGCATTTAATAAAGAAGACGATGTCATAGATGAATTTGACAGAGATAATGACAGACTGTATCGTTCTGCATGGAAATCACAGTTCTTATCCGGAATGATGATGCCGATCATGCAGTTCGTTGGAAACCTAGGCTATGTTGCAGTTGTAATTCTTGGTGGTTATCTGGCAATTAAGAAGACTATTGAAGTCGGAGATATCCAGTCATTTATCCAGTATGTGAGAAATTTTACACAGCCGATCCAGCAGGTGGCACAGGTGGCAAATATGCTCCAGTCTACAGCAGCCGCTTCTGAGAGAGTGTTTGAGTTCTTAGGAGAGCCGGAAGAAGAGGCAGCACCAGAAAATCCGGTTGTATTAAAGAATCCAGAAGGAGCTGTAGAATTTGAGCATGTTCATTTTGGCTACAATCCGGAGCATACAATTATTCATGATTTCAGTGTAAAAGTAGAACCTGGACAGAAAATTGCAATTGTAGGACCGACCGGAGCCGGCAAGACAACGATGGTAAAATTACTGATGCGTTTTTATGATGTGTCAGGTGGTTCCATCAAGGTAGATGGACATGATATCCGCGAGTTTGACAGAGGAGAATTGCGTCGTATGTTTGGTATGGTACTTCAGGATACATGGCTGTTCAAAGGAAGTATTGAAGACAATATCCGTTATGGAAAATTGGATGCTACACATGAAGATGTGGTGAAAGCAGCGGATGCAGCTTATGCACACCGGTTTATCCAGACTCTGCCGGGTGGATATGGTATGGAGCTGAATGAAGAGGCAAGTAACGTATCCCAGGGACAGAAACAGCTTCTGACGATTGCAAGAGCGATTCTTGCAGATCCGAAGATTTTGATCTTAGATGAGGCTACAAGTTCGGTCGATACACGTACTGAGATGCGTATTCAGAAAGCAATGGATAACCTGATGAAAGGGCGCACAAGCTTTATTATCGCGCACCGTCTGTCTACGATTCGTGACGCAGATCTGATCCTGGTCATGAAAGAGGGAGATATCGTGGAGATGGGCAGACATGAAGAACTACTTGCGAAAAATGGATTCTATGCGGATCTGTATAATTCACAGTTTGAACAGACTGCTTAAAAAGGAATTTTGAAACATGAATGTGGAGCCGGGAAGGCTGTCAGATTAAGGGCAGTTTCCTGGCTTCATTTAAATTAAGTATTTTATAAGATTTCTATGGTTGTGCGAAGGACGGATTCTATAGTATAATGTAAATTCGTAAGGAGCTAAAGAGAAATGTTAGAAGAAAAACCAGAATATAAAAAACGAAAAAAATATACGAAAAGACGTCAGCAAGTTATCAGACAGTTATTCTTTACAGGAGTGGCAGTCGTTGTTGTTATCATCGGTTGTGCAACATGGGCATTAAAGTCTGATAATATGGCAAGAAAGACTGATATACAGGCAAAGACATCTCAGACCGGCAGAAAAGCGGATGCAGCAAAGACATCGGTTGAGAATGGGGTACAGGCGAACAGTGAAGCTGTGAAAGAGAAGACAGATGATAAGGATACATCAGATACGACTAAGAAGACAGAGACGGCAGAGGAGCGAATTGCAAGGGTAAGACAGGAAGCAGTTACGGCAGGATACCCGGAGAAGGTCATTGAACTTCTGGATAAGAATCCGGAGACGGTACAGTTTGTGGAAGATTATGGAAAGAAGAAAGATCAGGCACCGGCTGCAACTGTGGAAGCAGAAGATGGTTATTCCGGTATGTTTCCGGAGATTCTCCAATGGGATGAAAGATGGGGATATTCTCCATACGGAACGAGTATTATTGCAGTAAGCGGCTGCGGTCCAACTTGTGTTTCTATGCTGGTCGTAGGGCTTACTGGAGATAAGACAGTGACTCCTTCAGTAGTTGCTGATTACGCAACACAGAACCATTATGTAGATGAGAATAATGATACGACCTGGGCATTTATGACATCAGGTGTGGAACATTGGGGACTGACGTGCCGTGAGAGTAATGGGAATGAGAGCGAGATCGCAAAAGAACTGGAGGCAGGGCACCCGGTCATCTGCAGTATGCGTCCGGGAGACTTTACAGATATCGGACATTTTATCATATTGACATCTTATAATAATGGAAATGTCACGATCTGTGATCCATTCAGCCTTGAAAATTCCAAGAAAAGCTGGAATTATTCCCAGATCAGTTCCCAGATCAAAGCAGTTTGGGTATATTCAAAATAATTCATAAAAATACAGCCTCTAAATAAAAGTAGAGGTTGTATTTTTTTAGAAAATGGGTTACAATTGTTTAAATGTATACAATAACACAATATAAAAAGACATCCCAAAGATACGGGAGGGCGCAAGGAGGGACCCTGGAATGAGTAATAATGAGGTCATGAAATTAGAAGAAGATAAAGATTTAAAAGGAGAATTTAAGGAGCTTTGCAAAGCCCTTCGTAATAATCATAGAATTAATCCCAATCTTTATGTAGAATATGATGTAAAGCGTGGACTGCGTGATTCAGCTGGAAAAGGAGTCCTGACAGGACTGACTGAAGTTTCAGATGTAACAGGATATAATCTGATCAACGGACGTAATATTCCGGCAGAGGGACGTCTTTATTATCAGGGAATTAATGTTAATGATATTGTAGACAGTCTGAAAGACAGAAAATTTGGATTTGAGGAGACTGTATATCTGTTGATGTTCGGACATTTACCAAATAAGACAGAACTGGAACATTTCCTGGATGTGATGTTTGAATTACAGGAGCTGTCTGGACGATTTGTCCGTGATGTTGTTATGAAAGCTTCTAATGAGAATATTATGAATGCGATGCAGCGTTGTGTATTGACACTGTATTCTTATGATGAGAATCCGGACGATATTTCTCCGGAAAATGTACTTCGTCAGGCACTTGAACTGATTGCAAAACTGCCACTTATTGCCGTATATTCTTATCATTCATATAGACATTTCCGTAAAGATGAGATGCTCTTTATCCGTAACCCGGAGAAGGGATTGTCATTGGCAGAGAATATCCTTCTGATGCTCAGACCAAAGGGAGAATATACAGAACTTGAGGCAAAGGTACTGGATATTGCGCTTGTACTTCACGCAGAGCATGGCGGTGGTAACAATTCCACGTTTACAACGCATGTAGTAACATCTTCAGGAACAGATACTTACTCTTCAGTAGCAGCTTCTATCGGTTCTCTGAAAGGACCTAGACATGGTGGTGCGAATCTGAAAGTTCAGAATATGTTTGATGATATTAAAGTCCATGTGAAAAACTGGGGAAATGAAGAAGAAGTGGGTGCTTATTTACACAAGATTTTGAATAAAGAAGCATTTGACCATTCCGGACTGATCTATGGTATGGGACATGCGGTTTATACATTGTCTGATCCAAGAGAGGTAATCTTGAAGAGATTTGCCAAAGCTCTTGCAGAAGAAAAAGGACGGATGAAAGAGTTTGCTCTCTATGAGCTGGTAGAGAGTCTTGCAGGTAAGATGATCAAAGAGCAGAGAAATCTTCAGAAAAATGTCTGCGCAAATGTAGACTTTTACAGTGGATTTGTGTATTCTATGCTTGGTATTCCACAAGAACTCTTTACGCCAATCTTTGCAATTGCCAGAATGCCGGGATGGAGTGCACACCGACTGGAAGAGTTGACAAATGCGAACAAAATTATCCGTCCGGCTTACAAATATGTGGGACATCATACAGAATTTGAGACAATGGAAGAGCGCAGCGCAGAGAAGATTACAGATGAAGATGTAAAAGAAGAGCCGGAAAAGTGTAAGAAAGAAGAAAAAGGGAAAAAATAAAAAACATATAGATACAGGAGCATGGAATATGGAAGAGAAGCAGGAAAAGAGCAGAATAGACAGACAGTTTGATTTTATCCGGGAGATTGATAAGGAAAAGTTTATTACAAGACAGACTTTTTTATCAGATGCAAAGCGGCGTGAAAACGATGCGGAGCATGCATGGCATATGGCGATCATGACGTTGCTTTTAAGTGAGTATGCCAATGAGGAGATTGATGTTCTTCGGGTTCTCAGTATGCTTCTTATCCATGATCTTGTAGAGATTGATGCCGGAGATACTTATGCATATGATGAGGAAGGAAAGCAAACTCAGAGAGTACGGGAAGTAAAGGCAGCAGACCGGATCTACGGAATCCTGCCGGAAGATCAGGGGGAAAAGCTTCGTGAACTTTGGGAAGAATTCGAGGAGGCTCAAACGCCGGAAGCTAAGTTCGCCCACGTGATGGATAATGTTCAGCCGGCGATGCTGAATGATTACACAGAAGGAAAAGACTGGATTGCCAAGGGTGTGCGGTTAAGCCAGATACTGGAACGCAATGCACATACAGCAGAAGGTTCACAAAAACTGTGGGATTATGCATATACAAACTTTATTGAGCCAAATGTAAAAACCGGTAAGATTAAAGATGATACAAAGTAGATAGATTAGAATATAAACGATCATAAATGCCATACAGACTGACAGATATCTGAAATCAGGATATTTATAGTCTGTATGGCATTCTTGTTTATCATTTTGAAAGCCGCTGATAGAACTGCTCATAAAAATCCACATCTTCTATGTAGGGGAGAAGATAAAAAGTCTGAAGTATCTGAATACTGAGTGCCTTTATCTTTTCACTGTCTTCGGATGTCATAGCATAGTTTTGTAACGGTTTGAGATAGTAGTGCCAATCAGATACGAATTTTTCGTGCCTTGAAAAATCCGGCTCATCAATCCATTTACGGACTTTAATCTTTGCCTTGCCGGGTTTTGGACATTCGTGAGTCTGGAGAAAATATGAAAAAGAATTATTTTCATAGTAACGCCCCAGTGGAAAAAGCCGGCAGAATCCCGGACGGAAAGGGTGTATGCTGCAGCGGCCATTTTTATTCAAATACGTGCAGGAATCGGTATTTCCATTCATTTTAAGGTGAGGCAGGATCAGTCCGTCTACGACACCAAGTTCCAGGGAAGAAGCAAGAAGAGCCGCAGGCGTGGTCTTAAGCCCCATGCATAACCGATACATATCATACGGGTCCAGAACAATGGAATCTCCCATGCCCTGACAGCAGGAAGCACACCCCTGACAGCCCATACAATCAGCTTTTACCATATCGTTGGCAGTATATAGTCTACCGTCTGAAATTTCATTTAAATCAATATCTCTTAACATATTTAAGCCCTCGTTATTTTATTATCATAGGCATTCATGAAATTAAAACTGCCTAGATTTATTATAATAAAAATATTGAGATAATGTAAAGGAAAAACAGTGTTTTTGTACCTTTCGAAAGGAAATGTATGGACTTTAAAAATTTACTGTGTTAAAATGTAACAGTGATAAGATATGAAAACAAAGGAGTGTAAATATATATGAGCAAGAAGATCAGAACGGAGGCGGTTGACTATCTTTTTAGCGCCATCTTAAGTCTGGAGAATAAGGAAGAATGTTATACATTTTTTGAAGATATCTGTACGATCAATGAGCTGTTATCGTTGTCTCAGAGATTTGAAGTTGCAAAGATGTTAAGAGAGCACAAGACTTATCTGGAGATTGCAGATAAGACAGGAGCTTCTACAGCAACGATCAGCCGTGTGAATCGTTCATTAAACTATGGCAATGATGGATATGATATGGTATTCGAACGAATTGGCATGGGAAGTGAAGAAGAAAATAAATAAGAAGAAAAAATTCAGATAGAATAATGGAAATGATATCAGGGACTGTTTCGGAAAAGAAACAGTCCCTTTGTTTAAAAAGAATAAAGGATATATTCTGGATAAAATATATGTATTGCACAAAATACAATTGATTATATTGCACAAAAAGCAGTGATTTTAATTGGGAATAATGAATAAGAAATGTACGAATATAAGAAGTGTGAAAAGGGCAGTTAGCCATATCAGAAAAAGTGTGGTATCATATTATGGAACAAAGCAGAAGGAGGTCGGAATGTGGGGAAAAAGATAGCAATTATCGCGACCGATTTTTTGGAACAATTCATAAAGGATATGATTACTGAGTTGGATATGGGGTTTCAGTATCACATCTTTACATATGAAAAATTCGAAGATATTAAGGATATTTATAAAAAAATCGGACCGGAATATGATGGGATTTTAGCAAGCGGAAGTTTTCCGGCACATATGATTCATCTTTACTATCCGGAAGAGAAGCGTCCGATTGGATGTTTTAACACCGATGACACAGCCATGTATCGTCTGCTACTGAAGCTTTTGCAGCAGAATCGAAAGCTTGATTTTAGAAGAGTATATGCAGATATCATGGAATTGTTTGGTGGTAATCTGACGGCATTTGTAGAAGGACGAGAGACAATGCCGGATCTTACCATTTTTTCTAATGAGACATTTACATTGGAAAGGATGCAGAAACTGGAAGAAGAACAGTATGAGAAACATCTGAATTTGTGGAAGGAAGGAAAGACAGATCTTTCAATTACACGTTTTTCAAGCATTGTAAAGAGATTAAAAGAGCAAGGAGTCAATGTATATTTTCCTTATCCGGGACAACAGTATGTACAAAATGTCTGTGAGAGACTGCTCAGTGATATTGAAAAACGGGAACTGGAAGAACGCCAGCCATGTGTCATTGTAGTTCGTCTGTTAGGACAGGAGAATTCAGTTAGTTATTTGCGAGAGCTGGATTCTAATTACATTCGGTTGGAAAGCATGATGATGGAAATGTTTGGAAATGGTATCACAGAATTTTCACTTCACAGATATCATTATGGGATGGAGATTCTTGCAACCAAAAAAGATGTTCTTAAAATAACGGAGGATCTGTCAAGAGATGGATTGTTTGCAGAACTTAAGAAACGAAAGACCGGCTGGAACTTTTGTATTGGCTATGGTTTTGGAGCAGGAATCGCCCAGGCAAGATTGAATGCGTTGAATGCATGCCATGAGGCAGAACTAAAAAAGAATACGAGCTATGTAGTAACAGAAAAGGAAGAACTGATTGGCCCTCTTGGAGCAGATGCAACTGAGACATTTATGGTTGATAATCAGTCTTACCGGGATATTAAGTCAAAACTATCACCGATCACGGTCAGCAAAGTTATGTCTGCTTTGGAGGCATCTGCAGAAAAAGAGATTACAGCACAGGAACTTGCGTTCAGGTTAGGAGTTACAAAAAGAAGTGCGAACCGTTTTCTGTCAACATTAGAGCGTGAAGAAATATTGAAAGTTGCATACAAAAAGAGAACTACTTCCAGAGGAAGACCGGAGAGTGTATTTGTGCGAAAAGAAAAGTAGCCGATGATGGCTACTTTTTTTTGTGTACTGGTTCTGGTAATTCATCAATAATCCTTTCAATCAGAGCTTTCTTTGCATATACATCAAAGCTAAGAGAAGAAATTAGAGAAAATAACTGCAGATATTCCCGGTCACTGTCAGAGAGACCTTCCATATCTTTGAAAGTATTCTGAGAAGTCTCGTATGCTTCGCGGACTTCATCTTTTAAGTTCTGAATCTGGCTCTTTGCTGTGTCGCAGACTTCTTCGTAGATAGATGCAACATCGACATCACTGCCTGTATCAAAATACTTTTCCGTAATTGGAGTAAGAATCGTCTCAATATCCTTGATGGACAGGATCGTTTTAAAATAATAGATAAAAATCATGACAACCACATGTTCTTTGGAATACTTCTTCTTAACCGGTGGTGGGAGAAGATTGTTCTTTGCATAATTATTGATCATTGTCTTTGTCAGAATCTTATCATCATCGTATCGCTTACTGGAGCTTAACTGTTCGTCCATAAAGCTGGTCACCTGATCCATATATAATTCAATATTCGGTATATCCTCAGAGCGTACATAATCCATATTGGAAATACCTTCTAACATGCTGTCCAGTAGTTCATCCATATTAATCTTCATAATTGTCACCTCAATATAGATATTATATAGTAATAAAAACTATATGACAAGCAAAAAATAAAATGTTCACATATTGTTAAGAAAATAACATAACGAGCTAATGAGCAGTTAAAAATAGGTTAGATTAGTGGAGAAGAGTACGTGTGTGTGGTAAGGTGAATGCAAGAAAATTACGAGGAGGCAACGAAGATGATCAATGCAATTTTAGTAGTCTTGTTAGTTTTGATTGGAGGAGTACCATCGATACTTTTGACATTAAGTGTACCGGTGATGTTGGTATGGAAGATTTACCGGAAAGTTAGATATGGGTATAGCTTATATCAGTAAGTGAAGATAGAAGAATCAAAAGGGACAGCATCTGAAAAAGGTACTGTCCCTTTTGATTTTAGCAAAATCTTAACATATGTATGTGATATAATAGGAGCACCTAAAGAGATGTATTGTGCTATCAATTTGGCGGTGGAATGGAGAACATCTATATGAAAATTTTGAAAAATATAATTATTACGGCTGCAATGCTGGCAGCAGCGACAGCTATATGTTTTATTTTGAGGCCGCTTGTTCCGACAGACACGCATGTGCCGCTTATTTATGTGTTGGCAGTACTTTGTGTATCCAGACTTACAGAAGGATATTTTTATGGGGTGCTGGCATCTATGGTGGCAGTTGTGGGAGTCAATTATATATTTACCTATCCATATTTTCAAGTGGATTTTACTGTGACCGGCTATCCGCTTACATTTATTGTAATGCTGACAGTATCTATTTCAGTAAGTGCATTGATGACTCAGATCAAGATGCAGGAGCATGTGCGGTTAAAGGCAGAAAAAGAGAGAATGAGAGCAAATCTTCTAAGAGCAGTGTCTCACGATATCCGGACGCCTCTTACTTCTATAGAAGGAGCAGCGGCTGGAATTATAGATAATAAAGATGTTTTGACAGAGGAGCAGAAAGAAGAGCTGCTTTTGAACATCAAAGAAGAGGCACAGTGGATGGTACGGATGGTGGAGAACCTGTTATCCATTACCCGGATGAATGATGAAGGAACAAGACTTACGACACACGAAGAACTGGCAGAAGAGATTGTCAGCAGTGCAGTTGTAAAGTTTTCAAAGCGTTTCCCGGACATAAAAGTCGAGGTGGATATTCCAGAAGAAGTTGTTATTGTTCCGATGGATCCAATCCTGATCCGGCAAGTCATTGTGAATATTATGGAAAATGCTGTGATACATGGAGGATCGACGACGCAGGTGAAGGTAACCATATCTGCGAATGAAACAGAAGCTATATTTTCTATTGAAGATAATGGGAAAGGAATTGATGGAAAGATTCTGCCGATGTTATTTACAGGTCAGATCAGTCACCGGGAAGGTGAGACGTACGATAATAAACGGAGTATGGGAATCGGACTTTCGGTATGTAAAAGTATTATAGATGCGCACAGGGGAAAAGTCTGGGCAGAGAATAAGATAGATGGCGGAGCAAAGATTTCATTTACATTACCGCTTGAGGAGGAAGAACAGAATGGAGATTAAAGACCGTGTATTAATAGTAGAAGATGATAAAAATATTCGAAAGTTTATACAGACGATCCTGGAGGCCAATGATTATGATGTGATCGCGACTGAGACAGGAAAGGAAGCATATAGTCTGATCACTTCCAGATGTCCAGATGTGGTGATCTTGGATCTGGGACTTCCGGATATGGACGGCATGAAGATTTTAAAAGAAGTCCGTGCGTGGTCCAACATGCCGATTATTGTAGTTTCTGCCAGAGATCATGAAAAAGATAAGGTAGAAGCGCTCGATATGGGAGCTGATGATTACATAACAAAACCATTTGGAACATCAGAACTTCTTGCAAGGATCCGGGCTGCGATCCGACATTTCCGGGGAACAAGCAAGAATCCGGGAGAGAGGCAGAAAGTCACATTTTTAAATGGAAAATTGGTGATAGATTATGATAAACACCGGGTCTATGTGGAGGAGCAAGACGCAGGACTGACCCAGAATGAGTTCCGGTTATTAAGTCTCCTTGGAAAATATGCAGGCAAGGTTCTGACATATGATTACATGATGAAAGAAATCTGGGGACCAAACATGAAGGGGGATAACCGTATCCTGCGTGTGAATATGGCAAATATCCGTAGAAAAATCGAAAAAAATCCCGGTCAGCCACAGTTTATATTTACAGAAGTCGGAGTGGGATACCGTATTATAGAAACAGATTCTTAGTTAGTCAGTGAAAGTGATTGTTCAACACAGAAACAATCACTTTTCGGTTTCATAGGTCATTGCGCTTCGTTTTTATCTTTGTTATAATTATGAAATATGCTTTGGAATATTCTTGGTTATTGGAAGACAGGAGGATTAAGGTGCGGGCAACAGTACTTTGTTATAATTTAAAAGGGACGACAAAAGGTCGGAAGATTGGATTGATTTTTGGATTTTTAGGCTACAGAGTCCGTCATGTGGAGAAAGAAGAATACTTGCTTCCGGTCGGTGAAGTTGCAGAAGGCAGAACAACGGAATCAATAAATGAAGAAGCTGGTGTTAAAGCGAAAGAAATAGAAGCTGTATTTCAAGAGGAGATGCTCTTAATGTGTCCGGAAAATGAGCGTATGCTGGATCAGGCACTTCTTCGTATGCGAAAAGAAAAAGTGCAGGTTCCGTTAAAAGCCGTTTTGACAGAGATGAATAAGAACTGGACATCGGTGGCACTTCATGACGAGATTCTGCGAGAGCATGAGAAGATGACAGGTGGAAGATAATTAAAGAAAGGAAAAGAAAAGAATTTGAGTATATATGATACGTTAAATGATAAACAGAAGGAAGCAGTCTTTCACACGGAAGGACCGCTTCTTATTTTAGCAGGAGCGGGATCAGGTAAGACAAGAGTCCTGACCCACAGGATTGCGTACCTGATTGAAGAAAAAGGCGTCAATCCATGGAATATTTTGGCAATTACATTCACGAACAAAGCGGCAGCAGAGATGCGGGAGCGTGTGGATAATCTGGTTGGGTTTGGCTCAGAAAGTATTTGGGTGAGTACATTCCATTCTATGTGTGTGCGGATACTAAGACGCCATATTGCATTGCTTGGATATGACACGAATTTTACAATTTATGATACAGATGATCAGAAGACACTGATGAGGGATGTGTGCAAGTTGTTACAGATTGACACAAAAATCTACAAAGAGCGTATGCTGATCGGAACCATTTCCCATGCTAAAAATGAGATGTTGACTCCGGAAGAATTTCGGCTTCAGTCGGGTGGAGATTTTCATCAGAAAAAGATTGCGGATGTGTATGAAGAGTATGAAAAGCAGCTCCGAGCTAACAATGCACTGGATTTTGATGATTTGCTTTTAAAGACAGTTCAGCTATTCCAGACACAGCACGATGTGTTGGAATATTATCAGGAGAGATTCCGCTATATTATGGTAGATGAGTACCAGGATACGAACGGGGTGCAGTTTGAGTTGGTACGTCTGCTTGCTTCCAGGTATCAGAATCTGTGTGTAGTCGGAGATGATGATCAGTCTATTTATAAATTCCGTGGGGCAGATATCCGTAATATTCTGGATTTTGAGAAAGTATTTACAAAGGTAGCAGTCATTAAATTGGAGCAGAATTATCGCTCCACAGCAAATATCCTGAATGCAGCAAATGCTGTGATCAGCCACAATCACGGAAGAAAGGACAAGACGCTGTGGACAGACAATGAAGATGGTGATAAGATTGCATTTCGTCAGTTTGATACTGCATTCGATGAGGCAGAATACATAGTATCCGATATAAAAGAACACGTGGAAAAGGGCGAGTGCGACTATCAGGACAACGCCATTTTATATCGTACGAATGCACAGTCCCGTATGTTCGAGGAAAAATTTGTAACAGCAAATATTCCATATAAGATTATTGGTGGCATTAATTTCTATGCAAGACGGGAAATTAAAGATATTCTTGCATATTTAAAAACCGTAGATAATGGTCAGGATGACCTGGCGGTGCGAAGAATTATCAATGTACCAAAAAGAGGAATCGGTCTTACCAGCATTAATCGTGTGCAGGAGTATGCTGCGATGCATGAAAAAGGATTTTATGAATGTCTTAAGGGAGCTGACCTTATCCCGGATATCGGAAGAGGCGTGTCAAAGCTTGAGTCATTTGTAGCATTGATCGAGCACTTTAAAGTAGATGCAAAGGAATTGACACTTCATGAACTGATGCAGGAAATTATTGACGAAACCGGATATATCGAGAGCATTCAGGCAGAGAGTGAGATAGAGGCTCAGGCGAGAATTGAAAATATCGATGAGCTTTTAAATAAAGTCGTTGCTTATGAAGAAGTATGCGAAGAGCATGATGAACCGGTAACACTGAGTGGATTTCTTGAGGAAGTTGCTCTGGTGGCAGATATTGACAATCTGGATGAGAACAGTGATTATGTGGTGCTCATGACTTTACACAGTGCGAAAGGACTAGAATTTCCACGCGTCTATCTTGCCGGAATGGAAGACGGACTGTTCCCGAGCTATATGACAGTAACAGCTGATGATCCGGACGAACTGGAGGAAGAGCGAAGACTTTGTTATGTAGGTATTACAAGAGCCCAGAGCGAACTGACTATGACTTGTGCAAGAAGACGTATGGTCCGCGGTGAGACGCAGTATAATAAAATGTCACGTTTCTTAAAGGAAGTTCCGCTGGAACTGATATCTACGGGAAATAAATTTTCAGGAAATGGAAAAAGTCTCACAGACCACGCGGATCATGAAGAACCGGAAAGAAAAACGGACTACCAGATGGCGAGACAGGCATTTAAGACGAAAGCATTTGCAGCAGTACAGCAGGGAAAATCCTTTGGAAAGCCTGCAGGAGGAAAGCTGGAGTATGGTGTCGGTGACCGTGTACGCCATATAAAATTCGGTGAAGGTACAGTTTTGTCGATAGTCGAAGGCGGACGTGACTACGAAGTGACGGTAAATTTTGACGGGCCTGGAACGAAGAAGATGTTTGCGGCATTCGCAAAATTACAGAAGATATAAGAAATATGCAGAAGCAGAGAATTTTGTAAAGGTAATTTTACACTGACAAACTTTACAGCTTTCAAATTATACCTTCAAAGTATACTTGTAAATTTTATAAAATAAATGTGTAGTAATATTGTAAGACCAGTGTTATAATAATATACAATAATGAGACTTGCAAAGGGCAAGGGAAAGGACGAGGGATATGAGTAAAATTGATGAGCTTATTGCAACAACAAAGCTGAACGATCTGATTAACAAAAAGGAAGAAGAGAAAGCTTCCAAGACAGTTCTTTGGATACTGGCAGTGATCGGTGCTGTGGCAGCAGTTGCAGCAATCGCATATGCAGTATATTGCTTCTTTACCCCGGATTATCTGGAAGACTTTGAGGATGATTTTGACGATGATTTCGATGATGATTTCTTCAATGACGAGGATCAGGTATAGGTTCAGAACAACAAAACAAGTAAGTAAAAAGCAGGCTGAGATGCCTGCTTTTTTACAGGACGAGGTGGACGATGGATGGACAGTGCTTTGCTCTGTTGATTGATGCAGATAATGTATCTGCAAGGTATATAAAGCCGATTTTAACAGAGCTTTCAAAATATGGAAATATCACGTACAAAAGAATTTATGGAGACTGGACGAATACGCAACATTCAAGCTGGAAGGATGAGCTGCTTAAGAACTCGATCACACCGATCCAGCAATTCTCTTATACGCAGGGAAAGAATTCCACAGATTCTGCGATGATTATAGATGCGATGGATATTCTTTATGCAAAGGATGTGGATGGATTCTGCATTGTATCCAGTGACAGTGATTTTACAAGACTGGTAAGCCGATTAAGAGAGAGCGGTAAGATGGTTATCGGAATGGGCGAAAATAAGACGCCGGAGCCATTTCGAAAAGCATGTGACAAATTCACAATTCTGGAAAATCTTCTGTCAGAGAAAGGTCTGGAAGAAGGAGGGGAAGAATCACATGATGTGCTGGGGCGTGAGAAGGTTGAAGACGCGGTTATTAAGATGATCATGGAGAATCAGGATAATAATAAGCAGACCGGACTTGGCGAAGTAGGAAGCCGGCTGGTCAGCCTTTATCCGGATTTTGATGTGCGAAGTTACGGATATAGCAGCCTTTCCAAATTTTTTGAGGAATTTGACAGAATACAACTTGTGAAACATGGTCATGTAGCTTGGGTTACATTAAAAGAGAACCGTGCGAGAAAAGAAGACGTAGACCAGTTTGTGCGTAATTTGGTGAAAGGTGCCGGAGAAGCAGGTATGGATCTTGGTGCCATCGGAAATCGTGTATATGATAAATACAAAGATTTCAAACTAAATGATTATGGATATTCCCAGTTCAAAAAATATGTTAAGAGCATTTCTCATATGAAGCTGGAACAGGATGGTAAACGCTGGAAAGCTCATTATAAAAAATAGATAGTCTGTAAAGGAGGACGAGAACGCTATGAAGAAGGGACAGGTATACGAAGGAGTCATCGAATCCGTAGAGTTCCCGAATAAAGGAATTGTAAATGTATCACAGGAGGACAGACGCGTCATTGTAAAAAATGGTGTGCCTGGTCAGAAGGTACGTTTTTCAGTAAATAAAGTGAAAAAAGGAAAAGCAGAAGGAAGACTTCTGGAGGTAATCGAGAAAGCGCCTCAGGAGATAGAGTCTGCCTGTCCGCATTTCGGACAGTGCGGCGGCTGCACTTATCAGAATCTGCCTTATGAAGAACAGGTAAAATTAAAGGAATCACAGGTCAAGGCAATGATGGATGAGGCAGTTGACGGCGACTATATCTGGGAAGGTGTACTGGAAAGTCCGGTAAGAAGTGAGTACCGTAATAAGATGGAGTTCTCTTTTGGTGACGAATACAAAGACGGACCGCTGGCACTTGGTATGCACAAACGAGGCAGTTTCCACGACATAGTCAATGTATGTGATTGTCAGATTGTAGACGGTGATTACAGAAAGATATTGGCCTGTACACTGGAATGTGCGAGAAAATCAGGCCTGCCATATTATCACCGCATGAGACATGATGGGTATTTCAGACATTTACTCGTGAGAAAAGCAGTGAAGACGGAAGAAATCCTCATTGATATTGTAACAGCATCAGAAGAAGGCTTTGACAGTAAACCAAAGGGATTTCTGGATAAATGGGCAGCAGCACTTCAGGCACTTGAGCTTTCAGGAAAGATTGTCGGAATTCTTCATACGAAGAATGACAGTCTCGCAGATATTGTAAAAGACGAAGGAACAGAAGTACTTTTTGGTCAGGATTATTTCTATGAGGAATTACTTGGACTGAAGTTCAAAATCACACCATTTTCTTTCTTCCAGACAAATTCACTTGGAGCAGAAGTGCTTTATGAAAAAGCGAGAGAATATATCGGGGATACGAATGAAAAAGTAGTTTTTGACCTTTACAGTGGAACCGGAACAATTGCACAGATTCTGGCGCCGGTAGCGAAGAAAGTAGTCGGTGTTGAAATTGTTGAAGAAGCAGTTGAGGCAGCTAAGGTCAATGCAAAATTAAATGGACTGGACAACTGTACTTTCTGGGCAGGAGATGTCTTAAAAGTCATCGATGAACTTGGAGAAGTACCAGATCTTATCATGCTGGATCCGCCGCGTGACGGAGTGAATCCAAAAGCCCTGATGAAGATACTAAATTTCGGGGTCGACAGACTTGTCTATATCGCATGTAAACCGACCAGCCTGGCAAGGGACCTGGAGATGATCCAGGGAAGAGGATATAAGGTAGAGAAGATTGCATGTGTGGATTTATTCCCGAACACGGTGCATGTGGAAGTCGTGTGTTGTCTACATCGGGTGAATTCGTAGAAGTCCTTAATTTTAGGCACTTTGCGAGGCATATGAGTTTCACACCAACAGGCAAACAGGGCAAGAAAAAGCAGATTATGAATGGCATCGAAGTGTCAGTAGTATTGCATCTGGTATGAGGAAATACATTCGGACAGAATTAACATTTTTTATTCAATAGCATAGAGAAAAGTCAAAAGGACGCTTGTTTTCAGAACTTCTGGAAGATGAGTGTCCTTTTCTTTTATCTCAAGGCAAAGGAGAAGATAAAAAATGGCAAGGAAGAAAGAAATTTGTGGTGGAAATCACGCCTTATTATTATGAACACGGCGTTTGCCTGGAAGACCATGATGGGACTTCTGCTCATCTTTATACAATCTTAATTTCAAAACAAACTTACTTACGCCCATTTAATACAAATAAAGATAGAATAAAGGAAATATAAAAATGAAATTAAGATTATGGGGATATAGTTATGCAACAGACAAACAGATCAAGACATCGACATATAACATCATTTCAAGTGATTAGTTTAGGGTTTTTATCCGTGATTCTCTTAGGCAGTCTGCTTTTGATGCTGCCGATTGCTACAAAAAGCGGTCAGTGTACCTCCTTTTTGGATGCTTTGTTTACCGCAACTTCTGCGGTTTGTGTGACGGGACTGGTTGTTAATGATACGGCAACCTACTGGTCTTTATTTGGCCAAGGAGTTATTTTACTGCTGATTCAAATCGGAGGTATGGGAATTATTACGATTGCTATTGCGATTGCTGTTGTTTCCGGACGCAAAATCGGGTTGATGCAGCGAAGTACCATGCAAGAGGCAATTTCGGCTCCAACGGTGGGTGGTATTGTGCGGAGAACGCAATTTATTATTCGGACTACTATTCTTATCGAAATCATTGGTGCGGTTCTTTTAGCCCCTGTTTTTTGCAGGGACTTTGGGTTTTGGAAAGGAATATGGTATGCACTGTTCCATTCTATTTCTGCTTTTTGCAATGCAGGATTTGATCTAATCGGTATAAGAACCCCTTTTTCCTCGTTGACCTCTTATTCTGTACAGCCGATTGTAAATCTTGTAATTATGATGCTGATTATTGCAGGAGGTATTGGATTCCTTACCTGGGAGGATATAAAGAATCATAAATGGCATTTTAAAAAATACCGGATGCAAAGCAAGGTGATTTTTATGGTAACAGGAATATTGATATTCTTACCGGCTCTTTACTTTTTTTATTTTGAGTTTTCAAATGTGCCTCTTACAGAAAGAGTATGGGTTTCTTTGTTTCAATCCGTTACGCCGAGAACAGCAGGATTCAATACGGCAGATTTGACTTTACTCAGTGAAGTTGGGCAAATGCTTATCATTATGCTGATGCTCATCGGTGGCTCGCCTGGTTCCACTGCAGGTGGTATGAAAACGACAACTCTTGCAGTTCTCGTTTCATCGGCATTATCTGTATTTAGAAAAAAGGAACACACCAATTTTTTCGGCAGACAAATTCCGGATGACACTATCAGAAATGCAGCTACAATTTTTTTGATGTATATCGTTTTATTCCTTGTCGGAGGAATGGTAATTAGCAGAACAGAAGATATTCCACTTATGACCGCTTTGTTTGAGACGGCGTCGGCAATCGGGACGGTAGGGTTATCGTTGGGAATAACTCCTGGCCTGGGGCTTGTTTCCCATATAATCTTGATTTGCCTGATGTTTTTTGGCAGAGTGGGAGGATTGACCTTGATTTTTGCTACCATTTCTGAAAAAAAGCCTAACGGTTCAAAATATCCTCAGGAAAAAATTACAGTAGGTTAAGGAGAATAAAAAAATGAAATCAATATTACTTATCGGTCTGGGAAGATTCGGACGGCACATTGCTATGAAATTAGATGAATTGCATCATCATGTGATGGCGGTAGATAAAGAAGATACTCGAGTTGATGCTGTACTTCCCTTTGTAACTAACGCTCAGATTGGGGATGCGACTAATGAGGATTTTTTAGGTTCGCTTGGTGTTGGGAACTTTGATGTTTGTATTGTGGCTATCGGAGATAACTTTCAGAATTCATTGGAAGTAACGTCCCTTTTGAAGGAACTCGGTGCAAAAATGGTGGTGTCTCGTGCCGCTCGTGATGTTCATGCAAAATTTCTTTTACGAAACGGCGCAGATGAAATTGTTTATCCCGAAAGGCAGCTTGCCGATTGGGTTGCGATCCGTTATAGTGCTGATCATATTTTCGATTACATAGAACTAGATGAAGAACATGCAATCTTTGAAATATCTATACCGGGAGAATGGATAGGAAAAACAATCGGTCAGTTGGATATACGAAAAAAATATAACATCAATATTATGGCGCTGAAAACAAATGATATTATGAATTTGAAAATAAGTTCCGATACGCAGTTGTTAAAGGACAGTACCATGCTTGTTCTTGGGGAGACGAAACATATTCAAAAATGTTTTCATATTTAATTTTTGAAAGAAGTTGGTGATATGAAAGACTTTGTTTTACTTATAGTGGTATTGGCAGCATTTATTTATGGTTATTTTCTTATGGAAAAGCTGGATAAATTTCTCAAGGAAAATCAATCCCAAAAACTTATTTCAGATTCTAAGCTCAGGATTGGATTTGAAACACCTGCAATCATAGATTCTATTGCAGATCTATTAGAACAATTTTCAAGCGAATACCCAAACTATGAGCTGAACATGTTCTACGGTTCTGTAAGTGAAATAATAAATGGGCTGGGAAATAATAAACTTGATTTTGGCTTTATCATAGAAAATTCTAACGATATTTTGAAAGATGAGTATTGTTCCTTATCCCTTCAAATAAAGCAAAGTGTCATTACTCCAGGCTCTATAGACATTGCGGTACATCCCATCAACACGATTGAGAAACCAGCGAGAGTGATATGGCAAAATGACATTAATTGTATGAAGGGTCTATTTGTCGAAAAATTGCGTGATTTTTCGGAGCGTTTTCTGCTTTCGGCTACACGCCCGAATGGAAAAAAAGAAGAAAAGGTGGTATAATCTTTATGCGATTTTAATGTCAGTGCTAAAATGCTTTTCTGAAATTTACGTATTATTCTATATAATGTTTTTGTATAAGGAGATGACCGTATGAGTGAAAGCAGACACAATCCGGATCAGTTATTAAAGGAAATCCAAGCTGATGAAGAAAACCGTAATAAAGGACATTTGAAAATCTTTTTCGGATATGCAGCTGGTGTGGGTAAAACCTACGCCATGTTAGAAGCAGCTCATATGGAAAAACAGCAGGGAATTGACGTGGTAGCCGGTTATGTAGAACCCCACGCACGTCCCCAAACAGCAGCTCTTTTGAATGGCTTAGAAGTTCTTCCTACAAGAGAAGTTTTTTATAATGGTATGATACTGGACGAATTCGACATTGGCATGGCGTTGAAAAGAAAACCACAGCTTATCCTTGTAGATGAACTTGCGCATACGAATGCCGAAGGATGCCGTCATGCAAAACGGTATCAGGACATTAAGGAACTTTTGAATGCAGGGATTGATGTCTATACGACTGTCAATGTTCAGCATATTGAAAGCCTTTGTGATACAGTTGCATCCATTACGGAAATTGTTGTACGGGAACGCATCCCGGATTCTATTTTTGATAATGCAGATCAGGTTGAATTAATAGATATTGAACCACAGGATTTGATCAACCGTTTGAATACAGGAAATGTATACAGACAGACACAGGAAAAACAGGCAGTAGGAAATTTTTTTACAATAGAAAATTTGACAGCTCTCCGGGAGATTTCACTGCGGCGATGTGCGGACCGGGTGAATATCCTCACAGAAAATACCCGCATAAAAAATCATGGAGATTATCACACAGGCGAACATATTCTTGTATGTCTATCTTCTTCTCCATCCAATGCGAAAATTATCCGTACCGCCGCAAAAATGGCTTCTGCTTTTAAAGGGGAGTTTACGGCTCTATTTGTAGAAACCCCAGATTTTTCGGTGATGAGCGAGGAAAATGTAAAACGCCTGCGTTCAAATATTTGTCTTGCTGAGCAGCTTGGGGCAAAAATAGAAACAGTTTACGGAGAAGATGTTCCGTTTCAGATTGCGGAATTTACTCGTTTGTCCGGTGTGTCAAAGATTGTGATCGGACGTAGTTCTGCTACAAAACGGCATTTGCTCAGCAAACCGACCCTGACAGAAAAATTGATTGATTATGCCCCTAACCTGGATGTGCATATTATTCCGGATACGGTTTCTAATGCGGCAGTGTATCAGTTAAGAGGGGGCAGGAAAAAGAATCATATCGTATTCTCTGTCACTGATACATTAAAATCTACTGCGATTCTGATTTTATCCAGTTTAGTCGGAATGATTTTCCAGAAATTTGGATTTGACGAAGCAAATATCATTACTGTTTTTGTTTTAGGTATTCTTGTCACCGCTGTCATCACGAAACATCAGATATACAGCCTAATTTTCTCGATTGTAAGTGTTTTGGTCTTTAATTTCCTGTTTACGGAACCTCAATTTACCTTGCAGGCGTATGATCAGGGTTATCCTGTTACCTTTATTATCATGTTTTTGGCGGCATTTTTAACCGGTTCTCTTGCTATACGGATTAAAAACCAAGCAAAACAGGCGGCACAATCTGCTTACCGTACCAAAGTGTTATTTGATACAAACCAGCTATTGCAACAGGCAAAAGATAAAAATGAAATTGTATCTGCAACTTCAAATCAGCTCATTAAACTCTTGGGAAAAGATATCGTTTTTTATTTAGCTGATGGAGAAGTGTTGGATACGCCGCATATTTTTTCTGTAACTGAAGAAAATTTGGAATCGTGTATTTCCGAAAATGAAAAGGCCGTTGCCGGCTGGGTATTGAAAAACAATAAACGTGCCGGAGCTACAACAGGAACGCTTTCCAATGCAAAATGCCTGTACCTTGCTGTTCGCAGCAGCAGTATGGTATATGGAGTTATTGGAATCGTGATGGGGGAAATACCTCTTGATCCATTTGAAAACAGTATTCTACTATCCATTCTCGGAGAATGTGCCCTGGCTTTGGAAAACGAGAAAAATGCCCGTGAGAAACAGGAGGCGGCCATTCTTGCAAAAAATGAACAGTTGCGAGCGAACCTGCTGCGTGCTATTTCACATGATTTGAGGACACCGCTGACATCCATTTCCGGTAATGCCAGCAATCTTTTGTCCAACGGCGATTCTTTTGATAATGATACAAAAAAGCAGCTGTACATGGATATTTATGATGATTCCATGTGGCTGATTAACCTTGTAGAAAACTTGCTGGCTGTAACCCGGATTGAAGAAGGACGGTTGAATCTCCGTATAACGGAAGATTTGATGGATGACGTGATCACAGAAGCGTTACATCATATTAATCGAAAGAGTGAAGAACATCATATTTCCGTTGAAAGCAAAGAAGAATTTCTTCTTGCAAAAATGGATGCAAAGCTTATTGTTCAGGTAATCATCAATATTGTTGATAATGCTATCAAATATACACCTAAAAACTCTCATATTGTTATTCGGACAGAAAAGCGGGGAAAACAAGCAATCGTATCTATATCGGATGACGGAAACGGAATTGCTGACGAAATAAAGCCACGGATATTCGACATGTTCTATAGCGGTGCAAATCAAATTGCAGACAGCCGCCGAAGTTTAGGACTCGGATTATCTTTGTGCAAGTCCATTATTAACGCCCACGGCGGAGAACTTACTGTTTCAGATAATCTGCCGCACGGAACAGTATTTACATTTACATTACCGGCAGGGGAGGTCAAAGTATATGAATAAGTCACTAATATTAGTTGTAGAAGATGACACATCTGTCAGAAATTTAATTACAACAACCTTAAAAGCACACGAATACCGATATCTGACGGCACCCGATGGTCAATCGGCAATTTTAGAAACATCTTCACACAATCCTGACATTGTTTTACTTGATTTAGGACTTCCTGATATAGACGGTGTTGAGATTATTAAAAAAATCCGTACTTGGTCAAACATGCCAATCATCGTAATCAGTGCTCGCAGTGAAGATACCGATAAAATTGATGCGTTGGATGCTGGCGCAGATGATTATTTAACAAAGCCATTTTCTGTTGAGGAACTGCTTGCCAGACTACGAGTCACGCAAAGAAGGTTATCGATGATGCAAAAAGTATCCCCTGCCGAAGCGGTTGTTTTTGTAAACGGAAAACTTCGTGTAGATTATGCTGCAGGTTGTGCTTATTTGAATGAAGAAGAGTTGCATTTAACACCTATTGAATATAAGTTGCTTTGCCTGTTGACAAGAAATATAGGAAAAGTTCTGACCCATACTTTCCTTACGCAAAGCATTTGGGGAAGTAGTTGGGATAATGATATTGCTTCCCTTCGTGTGTTTATGGCAACACTTCGTAAAAAAATCGAGAAAGAACCGAACTCTCCACAATATATCCAAACACACATTGGCGTGGGGTATCGGATGCTGAAAGTTGATTGAACTTCATAACACCATAGTTAAAGTTGGAATATAAGCGTGACTGTTTCAAATTGGGAAAACGGAGTTTCCCATAGTTAAAGATACCACACCAAATATGATGAACCCACGCTTATAC